>Ga0265339_10000069_pt1 | contig 90219 bp, 84 predicted proteins | sample 4CB219metaG_FD_202085 | JGI IMG/M metagenome (GOLD analysis project Ga0265339, IMG submission 202085) | Rhizosphere microbial communities from Carex aquatilis grown in University of Washington, Seatle, WA, United States - 4-CB2-19 metaG | ecosystem: Host-associated > Plants > Roots >...
GAATAGTGGCCGCCCAAGCGCAAACGTGGTAGCGCTGCACCATCCCTTGGCGACGGTGGAGGAACACGGTCATGGCTCGGCTCATCGTGATGTACAAAACGCCGCGAGACAAAGCCGCGTTCGACAAGCACTATTTTGAAAAACACGTGCCGATCGCCAAGAAGATTCCCGGGCTGCGCCGCTACGAGGTCAATCAAGGCGCCGTCGCCAGCCCGATGGGCAACTCGGGCTATCACTTGGTCGCGATCCTGCATTTTGATGACATGACAGCCATTCAGAATGCCTTTGCCAGCGCCGAAGGCCAAGCTGCGGTCGCCGACGTGCAGGGCTTCGCCACCGGCGGTGTCGACATTTTCATGTTCGACAGCAAGGACGTCTGAAACGACTGCTCCAATGGCCGAACACCGGCTGAGTGCGCCGTGCCTGTGCGCGCCTCTGTGGCAAAACTACAACATGCCGCCTCTTTTTTCATCGCTCACCGAGGGATTAATCCGTCGTTGACAAGGGTCATGCGTTCTGTCGGCCAGATCAATCGCACTGGAAGGCTGGCACATGAACCGGATTCTTATCTCTCTCGCGGCGATCGGAGCGATGGCGCTCGGCGCATCGACTGCACACGCCGCCGACCTTGCTCCAATGCCGATGTACAAGGCTCCCGTCCCCTTGCCTCCCGCATATAGCTGGACCGGCTTCTACGTGGGCGCCAATGGCGGATTTGGCGGCAACAAGTTCGATTATCCTGCCACGGCGGGAGGCCTTTCAGGAACCGCAACCCTGAACTCGAGCGGCTTCTTTGGCGGCGGCCAGGTCGGCTACAATTGGCAGCTTTCGCCGCTCTGGGTCGTCGGCGTCGAAACGGATTTCGATGGAGCCGATATCGAGGGTAAGGCGGCCGCATCGGCGGCGTTCGGCGGCGCCAGTGCCGGCAGCACAATTGACTGGTTTGGCACCGTGCGGGCCCGCGCCGGCGCCCTGATCACACCCAACGCCCTGCTCTATGCCACCGGCGGCTGGGCCTATGGTCACACCACGACGACTGCCAGCGCCGCCCTGCTCGGTGTAGGTGCCGCTACGTCGATCGGTAACAATCAAAGCGGCTGGGCCGCAGGCGGCGGACTCGAATACGCCCTCAATTCATGGCTGTCGTTCAAGACCGAGTATCTGTACGTCGATCTCGGCACCGCGACGCTTGTGAGCGGCACCGCGGCCGGCATTCCGTTCTCGCTCGGCGAGAAGGCCACCGCACACACTGTCAAAGCCGGCATCAACGTGAAGCTTGGCGATCTGGGCGGCTGGATGCACTAATTCATCGCCCTGCATTGCGGGGCTGACGAACACAAGTGGCGGGTTGCGCGAAGGCGTGACCCGCCGCACGCATTTTGGCGGCACGTGAACAAGACATTTGCCGTCAGGCAAGCCGTTCAAGGGCTTCCTGAAAGGCGGCATTGAGCCGCTTGGTCTCGTCCTCGGCGAATGTCCTGATGGCGGGCGACATGCCGGTCAGTCGATCAGGATGGCTTTGCTTGATCCGCATCCTATACGCGGCTCTGACCTGCTCGATGGTTGCCGACTGCTCAACACCGAGTACGGTAAAGCAGGATTCCGGCGTCCGCGGCTCAGCTCGCGAAAAATCTTCATACGAAGATTCTTTCCGCAAGGATTCTTCCGCATCATCGACGGGGCCGGCAGACCTGTCCGCGACCACCTCAGCTGGCATTTCGGCCAACTCCTTGAGCACCGCGAGTTCCATCGCGTGTTCACGGGCAAGGCCAAGACGCCGCAACAAGTAGAACGCCGGAGCGAGCAGCATCCCGAGCGCCGCGCCCGCACCGTTGGCCAGGAAATAGCTCGCATCGAACGGATACCAGACGAGCGCGTTGCGCCCCGCCCCGGTCAACTCATGCACCGCGGCGCGCGTGCCCGGAAAACAGAACACCAAGACAAGGGCGGCAAAGGCCGTGACGTGGATCGCGAGCGCTCCGCCAACCGCGGTTTGAAGACTTAGGGCTGCAATCCGCTCCCGCACTCGCCGGAGCGGCAACCCGCGCAGCTTTGCGATCGTTGCCTTCAGATGGCGTGCATGTGCATTGAGATCCTCACGCTCCTCGTCGCCACGCTGTTCGACGCCGGGCTGCAGCGCAAAGATGAGGTGCAGGATGCCTTTCGCCGTTCGGCGTTGCGCCTCGATTTCCGCGAGCCGGCCGCAAACGTCGCGGTAGACGATGAGCGCCCGGTCCAATTCGGCCACCTCGGATTTGCGCAGGCAGAACTCCGGCCGGGATTGCCGCATCGTCAGCGACTGGCGAACGTAGGCGATCAGCAAAATCGGTAGTGCGCCCCATAGCGTCAGCAACACCACATCGAGCAGAACCACGGGCCAATCTCCGCTGGCAATCCGATCCAGCATGGCTCACGCCTCGCCCGCAGTCTCGAACATCGCCGCATCCATCGCTTCGCGGGCGGATTTTCCGGACCAAACGACGAACTGCAAAGCCGGATAATATCGTTCGCAAGAGTCGAGAGCCGCTCCGAGCACCGCTTCGCACTGCGGCGGCGACGTGGAGACGCCGCCGGTCAGCAACAGCGCATGACGGAACATGACCAGGCCGCTCTGGTCCCAGACGTCGAAATGGCCGATCCATAACTGCTCGTTGACCCAGCCCAACAACTGTCGTACGTGGACGAGACGCGGCGATGGTACTTTCAGCTCGAACGCGCATGCGAAATGCAGGACCCTGATGTCTTCCATCCAGCTGAACGAAGCCTGATAGTTGGTTTGCTTTCCGGCGACAGCGAGCGTTATCTCATCATCAACTGTGCGCGAAAACTCCCAATCATTACGCCTCGCCATGGATTCAACGACGGCCAATGGATGGTCCGCTTCGACAATGGCATCGGGAGTCAGCAGCATGGCGGTACGCTCCGGCCCGTGCTGGCGAAGGCGCCAACATCGGAAAACAGTTCTGAGGTGCCGGGCGACTTCGCGCGGCCGCGCATACAGAGATGCGGTGAAATAGAATATGATCGCTCAGCGGCTAGCGAAGACTGCGCCGCATGCGATCTGCGCCGAAGCGCCGACCCTTCCCCCATTTGACCCCCGCCGCGGGGACCTACGCGTTACGCAAACACACACACACTTGCGTTACTGGCCCGCAACGTCACATATCCACCCCGTTGTGCCGCGCTTATCGCCCCCGTCGCGCGGTTACACACAAACGTCACCACAGAATGGGGCATGGTTGTGATCGTTGTTTGATCATTCCGGGGCTTGGTTGTGCAACCGGACGCGCCGGATAGATGCGCGCCTTTCAATTGCCCAGTTTGTGCATAATCGCCCGCTCGACAAACAGTGCCGCCTCGAGCGCGGCGCGGTCGCGGCCAAAGCGGCCGACAATCTGAATCCCGAGCGGCAGATCGCCCTCATAAAAGCCCGGCAGGTTGATGCACGGCGCGCCCATGAGCGTCCACAGCCGGTTGAACATCGGATCGCCGGTCCCACCAAGCCCGCGTGGGGCGGCTCCCGGCGCCGAAGGCGTCAGAATGACATCATGCTCGGCCATGGTGTCGGCGAGCGCCTTGCGGGCGCGGCTCGAACTGCGCCGCGCGGCGTCGTAGGCATCGGCAGAAATCGCCGCGGCCCGATCAAGTTGCTCGCGCAGCTGCTTGCCGATCCGGTCGCGATGGCGATCGTATTCAAAGGCGCAGGCGCGAAACGTTTCGTAGTCCTGAATGATAAACTGGGCCGCGTAGGCGTCTTCCAATAGCGCCGGCAAGCTCACGTCGCTTACTCTGGCGCCGGCGGCATGTGCGATGCGTGCCGCGCTCTCCACAGCATTCTGCATCGCGGCGCTGGCCTGTCCCCATAGATGCGTGCGGACAAGCGCGATGCGCGGCGCAGACGGCGACGCGCCATCGACGCGCAGGTCCCGATCCAGGATCGCCGCCGCCGCGAACGCCACATCGGCGACGCCGGCGCCAAACAGTCCGGCCGTATCAAGGTGCCAGGCCACGTCTTTGACGCCGACCATCGGAATGAGCCGGTAGGACGGTTTGAAACCCGTCACGCCGCAGAACGCGGCTGGGCGGATCACCGACCCCGCGGTCTGCGTGCCGAAGGCGATTGGCACCATGGCGGCGGCGACCGCGGCGGCCGAGCCCGACGACGAGCCGCCCGGCGTGTGCGCGGCATTGCGCGGATTGCGCGTCGATGACGGTACCAGCGAGGCGAATTCCGTGGTGACGGTCTTACCGATGATGTTGCCGCCAGCTCGGCGTGTCAGCGCCACGGCTGTCGCGTCGGCGCGCGGCCGATATCCTGTATAGATCGGCGAGCCGTATTGGGTGGGGAAATCGGCGGTATCGAAAATGTCCTTGAAAGCCACCGGCAGACCGCGCAGCGGCATCGAAGCCAGCCGCGGCTCCTCGGCCGCGCGCCGCGCCGCATCGAGATCGAGCGCGGCGAAGGCGCCGATTTCTTTCTCGCGCGCCGCGATCGCCTGCGCGCACAGGGCGACGACAGCTCGCGGCGTCAACTCACCGGCTTCGATCCGTCGCGCCAAGTCGAGTGCCGAAAGCATCCCACCCCCAGGTCGTCAGGCAACAGGTATCAGGGATCGGCTAGCGGGGATCAAGGACCAATGCAGCAAGCCTCATTCCCGCCGATGCCCGACGTTGGGTGCCCAACATGGTTAACGCGTTAAACGCCAGGCCGGGGCGCAAAGCGTTGAAGGAGCCTTAACGGAATTCCCTGCATTCTTCGCGAATGACGCCTGGGGTACGTAAGTCTCTCGTCGGCTCCGTCGTCCTCGCCGCCCTGCTCGCTGTCGCCGGTTGCAGTCATTACATGCTGGCCGAGCGCGATTCATGGCGCCATGAGGCGGAAGAAACCTGCATCAATTCCGGCGTCCCGCAGGAGGTGCCCGGCCGAGTGCGTATCTCGACCATAAGCGGCCCGGGTGCCTGCGGCATCGATTATCCGCTCAAGGTCTCGGAGCTCGGCGTCAGTGGCCCGCTTGGCTATGACGACGAACCGATGCAGCCGCCGGGCTCGATCCCCAACGCGGGACCGCGGCAATGGCCGGTCCGATCCCAACCGCTGCCACCCCCCCAGCACTCGCAGGCGTCCCCTTATGGACCGCCGGAGGGAGGGCCGCCGCCTTACGACGCCGGACCCTATGCCCCTCCGTCATACCGCGCACCGTTGCAGACAAGCACCCAGCCCTATGGGCAACCGCAATATGCAGCGCCGCAATCCGGTCCCGCGCCTTATGGAGCGCCGCAATACAACCGCGCCCCTTACGGCGCGCCGCAAGGCCCGCCGTCACAAACCGGCGCGCCGATGTCGTTGTCACCGCCGGGAGTCGCGCCGCCGGAGGATGTCGACGAAGATGAGATCGGCGGCGAGTCGCATCCTTATTACGATCAACGCACACCGCCCGCCGTCGAGATTCCGCCGTCGCTCTATTCGCCGCGCCCGATGATGGCGCCGCCCGGCGCACACGAGTCCATGCCGGCCGCTCCGCCCTCACCTGCGCCGGTACCGCCGCTCGGCCCGACGCAGGCTCCAGCCGTGACGGCGTCCGCCGGTCCCGTTGCCGTGAAGCCCGCGGCGACGCTCGCCTGTCCGATCGTTTCCGTGCTCGACAAGTGGATCAATGGCGCTGTGCAGCCGGCGGCGCTGAAATGGTTTCGCATGCCGGTCGTCGAGATCAAACAAATCTCCGCTTATTCGTGCCGCGGCATGAACGGCAATCCGAACGCGCATATTTCCGAACACGCCTTCGGCAATGCGCTCGACATCGCCGAATTCGATCTTGCCGATGGCCGCAAAGTCAGCGTGCAATACGGCTGGCACGGCTCGCCCGAGGAACAGGGTTTTCTGCACGACGTGCAGGCCGCGGCCTGCCAGGATTTCACCACCGTGCTGGCGCCGGGCGCCAACGTCTATCACTACAATCACATCCATGTTGATCTGATGCGGCGGCGCGGGCGGCCGTATATCTGCGAGCCGCGCGCGATTCCGGGCGACGTGGTTGCGGAGCGCGCGCGGGCGCACTACGCGCAGCACGGCGGCTTCCCGCGCGTCACCGGCTCGATCAAAAAGCCGTCGCGACCGCTCGGTTATGCGGGTGAGGACGAGGATCGGCTGCCGCTGGCGATACCGGGCGAGGATTGATTTCCAGATCGGTCACCCACGCGCCGGCTTTCGATTGAGATGAACCGCCCTTCGTGGAGGCCGCATTGCCAGGACCAACTGCTCATTGCGGTATTGCCGAAAACGATCCGCGCAATCGCGGCCCCATCGCCTTCTTTAAGCCCCATGACATTACTGCTGAAAGCGCACGCGTGTCGCTCGCGCGCGCGATACCGCGCGCTTCTCCGGCTGAGATCGAGGCCAGGGTCCGCCAACTCATGGAGCGAATAGCCGCCAAGCCGCACAAACCGCCGCCGCCGCTCAGCCAACCGCTCGATGCGGTCGACGACCCCCGCTACGGGCTTGGCACACACACCGATCTCATCGGCCGGCTGTGGAAGCTCGACGACACGCTACCGCAGCGCTGCCGCTGGGTAACTTGGGGCAGACCGTCCCTGGTTCATCCGAACACGGGCGTGATATTCGCCGTCGCGTTCGGCACGATCGGTATCGTGATGCGGTTGCCGACGGCTGTCCTTAGTCAGGCGGCGCCGCAAGATGCGGCTATCGTCATTACCGGAAACCCGGGACAGATCTTCGATATCGGTCCTGCCGGATCCGAATGGCGCTTCGTGCGGCCGCGCGCGCCGGAAAATGAGTGGTGTTTGGCCGCCTACGAGTATGCGGCGCGGGCGGGCAGTTGACCGCGCTGATTCATATATTGTCTGCATTTTCCGATGCGTCGGCGCTCGGCGCCGCGAATCGCGCAGGTGCTCAGCCGTGCGGCATCCGCAGTACCGGCTTGATAGCGACGCCGGCGCAGGATTCAGCCGCAGCCCGATTAATGTCGGCGAGATCGTAGAACTTGACCATCTTCTCCAGCGGAAACTTCCCCGCGACCATCAGATCGATCAGCCGCGGAATAAATTCGCGCGGCACGCTGTCGCCCTGCACCACGCCGCGCACGGTACGGCCCTGCTGCAGGAACGGCATTTCAAACGCCGCTTCGGTACCGGCGCGGGCGCTGCCAAGCAGCACGCAGGTCCCGCCGGGCATCAGCGACTCGACAGCTTCACGAAGCGCCTTGGGGACCGCCGAGGTGTCGACCGCGTAGTGAACGCCGCCGGCTGACGCCGCGCGGATCACTGCAGCCACGTCGGTGCACGCGTTGGCGTTGATCGTGTGTGTCGCGCCTAGCTCGCGCGCCAATTCCAGGCGATGCGCGTGTAGGTCGACGGCGACGAGCGGTGCGCAGCCCGCGATCTTTGCCGCCATCAGCGCCGACAACCCGACCGCGCCGGCACCGAACACGGCAAGGCTCTCGCCCGCGTTGGGCTTGAGCACGTTGAGGACCGCGCCCGCGCCGGTCTGACCGCTGCAGGCCAGCGGACCGATCAGATCGAGCGGCGCATCGCGGCGCACTTTGACGGCGTAGCGCGCCTGGGTGAGCGCGTAAGTGCCGAACGAAGATTGCTGGAAGAAGGCTCCGTACACCGGAGCTCCGTTCTGCGCCAGCAAGGTCGAACCATCGGCGCGAGTGCCCTTGTTCTTCAAATTACGGGCATTAGCGCAATAGTTCAGCCGCTGTCGCCGGCAATGCGCGCACTCGCCGCACCATGGGTACGACATGATGACGTGGTCGCCCGGCGCAAACTCGCGCACCGCGCTGCCTACGGCGTGGACCACGCCGGCGCCCTCGTGGCCAAACACCGCCGGATAGGAACCCACCGGGTAATAGCCGTCGCGGCCGTGCAGATCGGTCTGGCACATGCCGCTCGCGACAACCCGGACGATCAACTCGTCGGCGCGTGGTTCGGCGAGCTCCAAGGTCTCGATGACGAAAGGCGCCGACTTTGCGGCGACGACCGCTGCCTTGATCTGCATGACGTGCTCGCTCCGACGGCATTGTGAAAATGCCGCGGCGGTCCGTCAATGCTGCGCTTGCATGTGCGCCAGCAATGCCGCGGTCGGCCAGCAGTCAAGCTTGAGCCCGTTGCGCTTCTGATACTCGCCGAGCGCGGCACGGGTGAGCATGCCGGCTTTGCCGTCGATCTTGTCGTGATAATAGCCCTGGGCGGTAAGAACGCGCTGCATGCGATCAAGCGACGCGGTCGGAAGCTGCGCCACCTTGGCCCACGGCGTCTGGAAAGGCCGCGGATTGGCGATGCTGTCGGCAAGATGCCCGACATACAGCACATACAGATCGGAAAAATTATATTCCTTGATGGCGAAGTAGTTCTTGGTCGCCAGAAACGACGGCCCATAGAGCCCGGCAGGCTGCAGCAGCGATGCGGGCTCGTTGCGCTCGGCGGCCGGAATCTTCTGTCCATAGGCGGGCACGTAACCCCGCTTGACCCAGTCGCCCAAAGGCATCGTGTGCTGCGGCACGCCGGTGGTGCAATCGACATTGGCGGGCGGATGCACCTCATAGGCCCAGTGCAGACCGGGCTGCCAGCCTTCGCCGAGCAGCTGCTTGGCGGCTGAAGCAAGCGCGTCCGGCACCGAATTCCAGATATCGGGATAGCCGCGGCCGTCGATGTCGACGCCGTATTTCAGATAATCCGACGGCAGAAATTGCGGCAGCCCCATGGCGCCGGCCCAGGAGCTTTTCATATCGGCGAGCTTGATGCGGCCCTGCTCGACGATTTTCAGCGCCAGGACAAACTCTTCCTGGAATTTCTCCTTGCGCTTGCCGAGATAAGCCTGCGTCGCCAGCACGCGAATGGCGCTCTTTGAGTCGCGGGCGCGGCCGAAGTCGCTCTCGCGGCCGAAGATCGCAAGCAGAATGGCAGGATCGACACCGAATTTTTGCTGGATCGTGCTCAGCGCCGGGCGGTACTGGGCGTAGAGCTTGCGGGCCTGGGTGGCGAGGCGTTGGATCGCCGGCTCCTTTAGGTAGTCGGCCGGGGTTTGAACGAATTCGGCCTGGCCAGGCGCGCGCTCCGGCCGTCCCGGAATGATCAGGTCAGGCAGCGAGAGATCAGGCTCAAGCCCGCGCGTGGCCTGATCGAATGTCGCGCGCGACACGCCAACAGCCTGCGCCTGCGGCCATAGCGATTGAAGGAAGGTCTGGAAGGCCGCGTCGGCGAAGGCGGAGGATACCGAACCCGCCAAGAACAAAAGAGCGAGAAAGAGATATATTCTCATCACCCGCGCCTCCTTTGGCGTCATGCCCGGCCTCGTGCCGGGCATCCACGTCTTGAAAACACCGAATCTGAAAGACGTGGATGGCCGGAACAAGTCCGGCCATGACGAAACAGTCATCGCACCGCCACGATGAACAGGCGAGGAAATTTCAGCAGCACCTTGCCGTCGACGCGCGGCTTGTAGGCGCCGGCGATCTTCTCGCCATACGCGGCAAGAAATTTCTCGCGCGCGGCCGCGTCGAGCGGCGACAGAAAGGGCTGCAACGAGGATCCCTTGAACCACTCGACGATGCCCTGCGGCGACGCCATGACGTGTTCGTACATGGTGTGCCAGATGTCGATGTGCGAACAGACCGGCTTGAGCAGATCGTAGTAGGCCTCGACCGTTTCCAGATCGGGCCGCCGCGCGGCCTTGACCTCCGGATGGTCCCGCCACGGTCCGCTTCGGCCGACCTCGCCCTGAAACCGCAGCGCCGGCTCACGCGTATTGTCGGGCATCTGTATCGCCAGCACACCGCCCGGCTTGAGCGCTTCAAGCAGGCGCCGCAACACGGCGGTGTGGTCGGGCAGCCATTGCATCACGGCGTTGGAGAACAGCAGGTCGGTATCCGGGCCGGGTGACCAGGTTGCGATATCGGCCTCGACGAATTTCAGCTTCGGCAACCGTTCGCGCGCCTTGCGCAGCATGTCGGGCGAGGAATCCAGCCCGACGATTTCGGACTGCGGATAGCGTTCGACCAGAAGCTCGGTGGAATTACCCGGCCCGCAGCCGAGATCGACGACGAGCCGCGGCTCCCTCAGCGGCACCTGCGCCAACAGATCGCGCGGCGGCCGCGTGCGCTCATCTTCGAATTTGAGGTATTGCCGTGCGCTCCAGTCTTCCATGGCTGCATTGTTCCGGGATGCGAATCGTAGGGCCGCTCTTTTTACCCTACATTGGGGCTATTGGCAGCGGATCCCAGACAAGGGTCGAAACGATTGCATTATTCCGCCGGCAGCGCCGCTGCGGGCGACGTTGTCGCGCGCGCGGCGTGATGATCGGCCGCGAACACGAGATAGACCGCCGGCACCACGAACAGCGTGAACAGCGTGCCGATGGAGAGCCCTGACGCGATGACGATGCCCATCTGGAAGCGCGACACCGCGCCGGCGCCGCTCGCGGTGATCAGCGGCGCGACGCCGAGCACCATGGCGGCGGTCGTCATCAGGATGGGGCGCAGCCGGATGCCCGCCGCCTGCTCGATCGCCTCGCGCTTGGACCTGCCCACTTCCTGCAGATGATTGGCGAACTGCACGATCAGGATGCCGTGCTTTGAAATCAGACCCATCAGCGTGACCAGCCCGACCTCAGTGTAGATGTTGAGCGACATGCCGCCGAAGCCGAGGCTGACAAAAATCAGGGCCCCGGCGATCGACATCGGCACCGATACCAGGATGATGACCGGGTCGCGGAAGCTTTCGAACAGTGCGGCAAGCGCCAGGAAGATGATGATCAGCGCAAAGCCGAATGTCGTGGCGAAGCCGCTGGTCTCCTGAATGTATTGCCGGCTCAAGCCGCCGTAATCGACCGAATAGCCCTCCGGCAGCAGACGTTTGGACAGATTCTGCAGGTACGCCAGCGCGTCGCCCTGCGCGACGCCCGGCATGGCGACGCCCTGGATCGTGGCGCCGTTGAGCTGCTGAAAATGATTGAGCGATTCCGGCACCGTGTGCGTCTTGATGCTCGCGATGGTCGACAGCGGGACGAGCGAGCCGTCTCCGGTGCGGATGTAATAGTCGAGCAACTGCTGTGCATTGAGCCGGAAGCGCTGCTGCACCTGCGGGATGACTTTGTAGGAACGTCCGCTGATGCTGAAATAATTGACATAGCCGCCGCCGAGCATCGCCGACATCGCGCCGCCGACATCGCTCATCTTCAACCCGAGTTGTGCGGTCTTGTCGCGGTCGATGACGATGTCGGATTGCGGATTGTCGATCTTCAAGTCGCAATCGAGGAAGATGAACATGCCGCTCTTGAGCGCTTCCTGCAGGAACTGCTGGGCGACATCGTTAAGCCGCGCGAACGGATCCGTGGTCACGATGACAAACTGCACGGGCAGGCCGAAACTACCGGGCAGCGCCGGCGGCTGGAAGGCGGCGACGCGCACGCCCGCCACCTTGCTCAGTTCCTGCTGCAGCGCCGGCTGCACCTCGTTGGTGGTCTTGGCGCGCTGATCCCAGGGCTTGAACACCATGCCGGCGATCGATTGGCCCGGCACGTCGAGCTGGAAGACGTGCTCGGTCTCCGGATGGCTGGCGAAAATCTTGTAGACCTGCCGCGAATAGAGCTGACGCTGCTGCAACGTCGAATCGGGCGCCGCAATGGACTGCGTGATGATGATGCCTTGGTCCTCGGTCGGCGCCAGCTCGGTCTTGGCCGTCGTGAACAGAAAGTAGATGCTGCCGAGGACAATGGCGGCAAATGTCAGCGTCACCGGCAGTGTATTGAGACTGCCGTGCAGCCATCGTTCATAGCCACCGCGCAGCCGCGCGAAATTGCGGTCGATGAATTGCGTCAGCCTGTCTTCGAGGCCCCGGCGCTCGGGATCAGGCGTCTTGAGGAGCCGCGAGCACAGCATCGGCGAGAGCGTGAGCGCCACGATACCCGAAACGGTGACGGCGCCGACCAGCGCGAAGGCAAATTCGGCGAACAGCGCACCGGTCAGGCCGCTCTGAAAGCCGATCGGCACATAAACCGCCGCCAGCACCACAGTCATGGCGATGATCGGGCCGCCGAGTTCGCGCGCCGCCAGCAGCGCGGCGTCGAACGGCGACTGGCCTTCTTCAAGATGGCGATTGACGTTCTCGACCACGATGATGGCGTCGTCGACGACAAGGCCGATGGCCAGCACCAGCGCCAGCAGTGTCAAAAGATTGATCGAATAGCCGAGCGCCAGCAGGATGACGAGCGTTCCGATCAGCGACAGCGGAATTGCGACGATCGGAATCATCGAGGATCGCAGCGACCCAAGGAACAGAAACACCACGACCGTCACGATGATCAGCGCCTCGGCGAGACTGCGGATCACTTCGTGGATCGAACTGTTCACGAATTCGGTGGAGTCGTAAATGATTTCCCCGTTGAGACCGTGCGGCAGCAGGGCCTGAATTTCCGGAAAGGCCTTGTGGACGCCGGCAATCACATCGAGCAGGTTCGCCGTCGGCGCGACCTGGATGCCGATATAGACCGCCTGTTTGCCGTCAAAGCCGACCTCGGATTCATAATCCTCGGCGCCCAGCGTGACGACCGCGACGTCCTTTAATCGCACCACGGCGCCGCCGGACTGCTTGAGCACCAGATTGCGAAACTGGTCGGCGGAATGCAGGCTGGTCGAGGCCGTCAGGTTGACCTGCACCATCTGGCCCTTGGTATTGCCGATGCCCGAGATGTAGTCGTTGGCCGTGAGCGCCTGGCTGACGTCGGCGGCGGTGAGGCCATAGGCGGCGAGCTTTTTCGGGTCGAGCCAGGCGCGCAGCGCAAAGATCTTCTGCCCGAGGAGTTCGGCGGTCTGCACGCCGTTGACCGCCTGCAGCTTCGGCTGCACCACCCGAACGAGATAATCAGTGATCTGGTTCGGCGCCAACGTATCGCTGTTGAAGCCGATATACATGGCGTCGATCTGCTGGCCGATCTTGACGGTCAGCGTCGGCTGCAGCGTCCCGGGCGGCAGCTGATTGAGAATCGAATTGACCTTGGTGTTGATCTCGGTGAGCGCCTTGTCGGCATCGTAGTTGAGACGCAGATAGACGGTGATCGTGCTCACCCCGCTCTGGCTCACCGACGTCATGTAGTCGATGCCGTTGGCCTGGGCGATGGCGTTTTCGAGCGGCGTGGTGATGAAGCCCGCGACCACGTCGGGATCGGCGCCGTAATAGATCGTGGTGACGTTGACCACGGCGTTTTCGGTGCGGGGATATTGCAGGATCGGCAGCACCGTATAGGCGCGCAGCCCGAGCACCAGGATCAACAGGCTCACGACCGAGGCGAGTACCGGCCGGCGAATGAAGATGTCGGTGAAATGGCTCACGGTGTCCGCCTAACGATCGAGCGGAACGGTGGGTGATGCGTCCGCCGTCGGCGTAATCGCGTTGTTGATCAGCACCGGCGAGCCGTTATGCAGCTTGATCTGGCCGGCGGTCACGACGGTTTCACCCGCCTTGACACCTTTAAGCACGGCGACCTGATCGCCGCGCGTCAGACCGGTCGTAACGAAAGTCTGGCGGGCGACGAGCTGTTGCTTGCCGTCCACGCCCTTGTCATCGACCACGTAGACGGTGTCGCCATACGGGTTATAGGTAATCGCAGTCTGCGGCAGCGTGATGTAGTTTTCGGGCGAGCCGGTCACGATATCGACTGTCGCATACATCCCAGGCAGGAGTTTGTGGTCCGGGTTTTTCAACATCGCGCGGATTTGCACGTTGCGGCTTGAGGCATCGACCTTCGGATTGATCGCCGAAATCTCGCCCGGAAAGGTCTTATCCTTGAACGCGTCGATCTTGACGGTCACCGGCGCGCCGATGCGAATCCTGGCGACCGACTGCTGCGGCACGAAGAAATCCAGATAGACCGGATCGAGCGCCTGGAGCGTCACGATTGCTGTGCCGGCGGAAAGATACTGGCCAAGGTCGACGGCGCGGATGCCGAGGTGGCCGGCAAACGGCGCGCGCAGCGTTTTCTTGTCGAGAATCGCCTGCTGCTGTGCGACTTGGGCCTGGGCGTTTTTCAGATTGGCCTTGTCGATGTCGAGAGTGGCCTGGCTCACGGCCTGGATCTTGAATTGCTTGATGTCGCGGTCGTAGGTGAGCTGGTTCAGCACGGCTGTGGCTTGCAGCGATTCAAGCTTGGCCACGTCGTCCTCGGAACGCAGCTTCAACAACACCGCCCCTTCCTTGACGTCGTCGCCTGAATTGAACGAGATCGAATCGACGACGCCGGAAACCTCGAGCGACAGATCGGCGCCTCTCACCGCGCGCAGGCTGCCGACCGCCTCGATCTGGGGCTGCCATGGGCTGAGTTCCGCCTTGGTGGCCGATACGGTCTGGGGCGGCGCCTGCATCGAGCTCATGAATTTCTTGATCATCGCCGCCTTGAACGCCTGGAATCCGAAGATTCCACCGAACACGATGGCGACCGCGATCAGCATGATCACCATGCGTTTGGTCATTGCTTGGGCTCCGTCTTAATTCCACGCGCGCCGGCGACCAGATCGGTTGTCGTCGCAGCACCCGGCTTTTCCGGGCTGAACGGATTGGTCTCGACATCGATCCGGTTCCACCAGCCGCCGCCGAGCGCCTGGAATAAAGCGGCGGTGTCGGCAAAGCGCGCCGCTTGCGCCTGCACCAGCGCGAGCCGCGCCTGGGCGTAGCTGCGCTGCGAGTTGAGCAGGGTCACGTACGTGATCGCGCCCAGCCGGTACTGCCCGCGAGCGAGATCGAGCGTCGCCGAAGCGGCGCGCAGCGCAGCAGCTTGCGCATTCAGCGTCTTGGCATCCAATTGCAGCGCCCGCAACGCATCGGCGACGTTCTGGAAAGCGCCCAGCACGGTGTTGCGGTATTGCGCTTCGGCCACAGCGTAGGCGGCTTTGGCGGCGCGTTCCTGATGCAACAGCGTGAAGCCGTGGAACAGCGGCTGGGTGCCGCTCGCGGCGATTGTCCAGATGGTGGTGCTCGGCGAGAACATGGCGGCCACTGTCGGGCTGGCGGTGCCGTAATCCCCGGTGAGATTGAACTGCGGCAGCCTGGCGGCGATGGCAACGCCGATCTGGGCGCTCGCCTGGTGCAATTGTGCCTCCGCCGCGCGCACGTCGGGACGTTGCTCGACAAGCTGCGACGGCAGGCTGAGCGGCAGGCCGGCCGGCAGTCGCAAGGACGTCAGCATCAAGTGCTCGCGCTGTGCTTCGTTGGGAAAATGTCCGGTCAGCGCCGCCAGCACGTGGTGCTGCTGTTCGAGCTGCTTTTCCAAGGGCGGCAGCGTCGCCTGTGTGGTGGCCACCTCGGATTGCTGTGTCAGCACGTCGGTGCGGGTCGCCGCGCCGACATTGAACTGCTGCTGCACCACGTTGAGCTGATCGGTTTCCGCTTTGATGATGTCGCGGGTCGCCGCGGTCTGCCCACGCAGCGAGGCTTCCGCCACGACCGCCGTCACGACATTTGAGGTGAGAGTGAGATAAGTCGCTTCCAGCTCGAAGCGCTGATACTCGGCGGCCGCCGCATTGGCCTCGATAGCGCGCCGCTGGCCGCCCCACACATCGGGCGCGAACGAGACATTCACGGTGGCCTGAAACAAATTGAAGATGAAGGGCGCGCCGCCGCCGCCGAATTCGGCCGGCGAAAACTGTTCGCGCGTCGCCGATGAGTTTGCGTCAACCGACGGCAGCAATTTGCCCTTGGCGGCGTAGAGATTCTCCTTGGCCTGCCATAGCGAGGCCTGGGCCGCTTGCAGGCTAGGATTGGCTTCCAGGGCTTGCACGATCAACCCGTCAAGGTCCTTCGAGTGGAACAGCCGCCACCATTGACCTGGGATGTCGCGGCCGGGCTCGAACCTTTGGGCGGCGCCGCCGTCGCTTGCCACCGCCGGCGCCGGATGAGCTTCGGGCGTGTAGCCGGCCCCTTCGGGTGCAGGTGGAACCTTGAAGTCGGGGCCGACCGCGCAGGAGGAGAGCAACAGGAGTGCGTACGCCGCCGCCATGGCTTGCGGCCGATATCGGCCGAAACCACGTAACAATCCGAGCTGCTGCACGCCCGCCGATGGGCTGTGGGGCCCTTTGACCCGACCCGCGTTAACCACTTTGACACCACCCTGAACGGGGCAGAATAGTTATTTACTATCCGGTTAGTCAATAACTTGACTTTTTCGCCCAATTGCGGCCTAGCTGCTCCAATGGCGGTGGTTCTTGAAACGCGACCGGAAACGCGGCGGCGCCGCAAGGCGGAGCGTCCCCAGGAAATCCTTGAGGCCGCCTTCACCGAATTTTCCCGCGACGGCTACGCCACCACGACGCTCGATCGTATCGCCGAACGCGCCGGCGTGACCAAAGGCACGATCTACGTCTATTTCGAAAATAAAGAGCAGCTCTTCATCTCCATGGTGCAGGAATTCACCAAGGGGGCGGATGAAACCGTACAGGAGATGTACGAAACCCACGAAGGCTCGACGGCCGATCTCCTGCGCGCCCAGTTCAGTTTCATCTATCAGTACATTGTCGAAGACAAACGCCGCCGCGAACTGGTGCGCATGCTGATTGCCGATGCCTCGCGCTTCCCGAAGCTGGCCGACCGCTATTTCGACGAAATCCTGCGACCCTGCCTCGACCGGCTCAAACAGGCGATCCAGCGCGGCATCGACCGCGGCGAAATACGCCAATCGCCGATCGTCAACTCGCCCCAGGTTATCATCGCGCCGATCGCGCTGGTCGATCTGTGGATGATGATGTTCGATGAGCGCCAACCGCTCGATCTGAAAGCCTATTTCGACGCCCACCTCGACATGGTGCTCAACGGGCTGCTGACGAAATAGCTGTCGCGTCCCTCGAATCTGTCCGTTCCGCGCCCCGGCGAATACGCTATAATGGCGCGTCGGAACTAGGGAGCGGCTCCATGCACGATATCGTCATTCGCGGCGGCACCATCATCGATGGCACCGGGAAGGCGTCCTTCACGGGCGATGTGGCGATTGCGGATGGACGCATCGCCGGCGTCGGCGGCAAGCAGGCCCCCGGCAAACGCGAGATCGACGCGACTGGTTTGCTGGTCACGCCGGGCTGGGTGGACGCGCATACCCATTACGATGGCCAGGCGATGTGGGACCCGCTGATCTCGCCGTCGTGCTGGCACGGCGTCACCACGGTGATTTTCGGCAATTGCGGCGTCGGCTTTGCGCCGGTGAAGAAAGAACACCGCGGCGCGCTGATGGATCTGATGGAGGGCGTCGAGGAGATTCCAAATCCGGTGCTGGCCGCCGGCCTCTCCTGGGAATGGGAGACGTTTCCGCAATTCATGGATGAACTGGAACGGCGGCCGCGCGCCATCGACATTTGCGCGCAGGCCGCGCACCTGCCGACGCGCGTCTACGTGATGGGCGACCGTGCGGTGCGCCGCGAGGCGGCGACGCCGGACGACATTGCCGAGATGCGCCGGCTGACCATCGAGGCTCTGCGCGCTGGAGCCTTCGGCTTCACCACCTCGCGCACCGATTCGCACAAGACCCCGGACGGCGAAATGGTGCCGTCGCGCGATGCCGACGATCATGAACTGCTCGGCATCGGTTCGGCGCTGGGCGTGACCGGCACCGGTGCGTTCGGCATGAACTCCGATTTCGATGACGAGGAATTCGAACTGCGCTGGATTCGCAAGCAGGCCCGCGAAACCGGCCGTCCGGTCTGGTTCCTGCTGACCGATCGCTACAGCGATCCGCAGCGCTGGCGCCGCCTGATCACGGCCGTTCACGACATGCGCGCCCAAGGCCTGCCGGTGACCGCCCAGATGGCGGGCCGACCGATCGGCGTGATGATGGGTGTCGGTACTGCGCTCAACCCCTTTACGGTGCGGCCGACCTACAAGAAACTGGAAGGCCTGCCGATCGAAGAACAGCGCCGGCGGCTGCGCGACCCGCAGGTGCGTCGGCAGATCCTCGCCGAGACGCCGTCGGAAGCCGAGATCGAAAAACTCGCGCAATTCCGTCAGGTGGTCGCCAAGGCGTTCGACAAGTTTTTCGTCATGGGCAATCCGCCGGACTACGAGCCGGGCCCGGAAAAATCGGTGGCGGCGATCGCCAGGCGCGAAGGCCGCACGCCCGAGGAAGTCGCCTACGACTATATTCTGGAAGACGGCCAGTATCTGTATTTCCCGGTGGTCAACTATGTCACCGGCGATCACGAGCCGATCCGCGAAATGCTCAACGACCCGGCGTGTTTGCTGGGCCTCAGCGATGGCGGCGCGCACTGCACGTCGATCGTGGATTCCGGCGTGCCGACCTACATGCTGACACACTGGAGCCGCGACCGCAGCCGCGGACCGAGGCTCCCGGTCGAGATGCTGGTCAAGCGGCAGACCAGCGAAACCGCGGCCTTCTTCGGACTTGCCGACCGCGGCCGCCTTCTTCCGGGGCTACGCGCCGACGTCAACATCATCGACTACAACAAACTGCAAGTGCAGAAGCCAATCCTGGTGCATGACATGCCGGCGAACGGCCGACGCTTCGTGCAGAGAGTCGACGGCTATGAGATGACCATGACGGCCGGAACGCCGATCTTCGAGAAAGGCCAGCACACCGGCGCCCTGCCCGGCCGTCTTGTCCGCGCCGGCCGCGACCCGCAGGTATTGGCGGCCGCAGAGTAACGCTACGCCGGCCACACGGGACCGGCACTCTGCAGCCGTTCGACAAAATCCTTGGCTTCCTTGAGGCCGGCGCCGGTTTGTTCTCGGTAGCGTTTTATCGCTTCGATCTTGGCTCCGCGGCGCAGCGCCTCGATGACTTCGGACGGCGCGTTGGCGACCGGATCGTATTTAATATTGGCATTCTGTAATAGCAGATCGACTTTGGCTTCCAGCCGCGACAATGCGGCGATCCGGCCGGTAAGGGCGGCTAAACGCAGTTGCATCAGAATGATGATGACAACGGCGCACAGAACGATCACGGCAAGTGACGCGGCCATTTGGCGCTCTCCCCCATTGCGCGCTTTGCCGATACCCGGGACGAGCCCGCGTGACAAGGCAAGCTATCTCGTTAGCTTCCCATGCTTGATGCGCTGCAGAAGAACCCTGTCGGTGCCGAGCCGCCGCACCTTGTGCTTGCACTCGAACCATTCGACGCGGCTGTCACCGTCGAAGGCCAGGATTTTGCGCGACGCGCAGGTTCTGCACGCTGCGGAGTGATCGCCCACCAAAAAAGAAACCGCCCGAATGGGGCGGTTTCTACTATTTGCTCCGCATGAGCGGATCGGCCTGAGGCTTACGCCGCCTGGATATTGCCGACCGCGATCTTGCCGGTGCGCCGGTCTTCCTGCGTGTCGAAGGAGACCTTTTGGCCTTCCACCAAGCCGCGCATTCCGGCGCGCTCGAGGGCGGTGGCGTGAACAAACACATCTTTGCCGCCGTCGTCAGGTTGAATGAAGCCGAAGCCCTTCTGGTCGTTGTAGAATTTTACGGTGCCCGTTGTCATAGAGATTTCCTTTCGCTGAGCTAGGTGCACTAAAGTCCAAGACGCGCGTCTGCGCGACTTGAATTCGACGTCTCGATGTTTGGATGGCGTCTGAACGTGCGCCTGGCATTGAGCGAAGGCGATACGGCCCGATTGTCCGGCCAAATGTCGATTGCTATAGGTAGGATGGATTCGCGGCGTTTACAAGGCGCCCAAGCGGCCGGCGAATAATCCAAGGGTCAGGTTGCGGCACACGCCTGCGGCAACAGCCCGGAACGCAGCATGGCACGCAGTTCGCGGAAGCTGATAAGCCGTCGCGTCGCTTCGTCCCAAAGCACCAGCCGCACACACGCGACGCTCTGCACCAACGTCAGCCGGCTGAAAGTCGCGAGCTGCGGGTGCTGACGCAGGACCCGCGGCAGCCGGTAATACGGTATCCGGCTACAGAGATGATGCACATGGTGAATGCCGATATTTGCGGTGAACCAGCGCAAAATCGGTGGAAGATCGTAGTGGGAACTGCCGTGCAGCCCGGCCGTCTGCACATTCCAGGCCTTGTCGCGCGCCCAGAACGTCTCCTCGAACTGGTGCTGCACATAGAAGAGCCAAACCCCGACCGAAGCGCCGATCAGCACGATAGGCAACTGCACGAGCACGAACGGTACGATACCAACGGCCCAAATCGTGCCCGCCGCGAGCAGACAAATGATGAGATTCGTCGCCATGGTGCTGAGCCAAGGCCGCCAGCCGCTGCGCATCAAGCCGACCGGCAGCCGATTCTGCAGAAAAAACAGGTAGGCCGGGCCCACGCCGAACATGACCAGCGGGTGACGGTAGAGCCGGTAGCGAAGCCGGCCCCAACGCGAGCGCGACAGATACTCGTCGACGGTCAGCGTATCGATGTCGCCCATGCCGCGGCGATCGAGATTACCCGAGGTCGCATGGTGCATGGCGTGGGTCCGGCGCCAGAAATCGTACGGCGTCAATGTCAGGACGCTGATGGCGCGGCCGACCCAGTCGTTGGCGAGCCGGTGCCGGAAGAATGCGCCGTGGCCGCAATCGTGCTGAATCATGAATAGCCGAACGAGGAAGCCAGCAGCCGGAACGGCCAGCAACAAATAAAGCCCATAGCCGAAGTGCAGTGCGAACCACATCGCCAACCACAAGAGAACCAGCGGCACGATGGTGATCAATATCTCGACGATACTGCGGCCATGATGCGGTTCACGGTAACGGGCAAGCGCCTGCGCCAAGCTCCTTACACCGGCAAGCGCGGGATCACCGCGGGCGTTCGATTTGTTGTCCAACATTTACTCCGTGGCTGGCGAGCAATTCCGGCGGGTAAGAGGGTCCATCTCGGGATGACCGGAGCCGCCGATGATTGGTATTAGCTCTTTTTTGCGGTTATAATGTTCGTGATGCTTGAATGGTCCGCATTCAGGCGACGTCAAGCTCCTTCTGAGATCACCCATCCGATGGCCGAATTTGACTACAATGCCTCGGCTGAACTGTTCGGCACCCGAAAGCGTGCCCTAAGGGGTCAACCACTGGGTTACAGGCGATTCACGCATGCCGCCCAGGCCATCCGTTTCGCCATTGAAGAGCTTAGGCCGGACCTGCTGGTCGGCGCCTTTCTCGAAGTCGACGAGCAACGGTTCAACAGCGATCAAATCCGCCAATTGTACGAAAGCGCCAAATACCCGTTAGCTCGGCGCAGCACATAAGTCGTTTTTGACCTGACAAACTATGGGCGTCAATCGTATTGACGGACGTATTGACGGAGTGTTTGCCACGTCGCCGCAATAGAGCAGCGATGTGTTGAATTCAAGGCACCCATCGGCGCCGGGCGACCAACGGCCCATCGCGGGCGCCTTAGCGCTTTATCTTCGTCGCTTTGGGAGCGGATTTCTTGGCGCCGAGTTTTTTGGCGCCGAGCTTTTTGCTGGCACGTTCCTCAGCTTCTTTGGTAACGAGCACCTTGGCGGTAAGTTCCTGCTCATCGTCGACGGCCTGTTTGGCCAGCCGAAGCGCCTTCAAACGCGCAATTTTTTCACGAACGGCCCGGCCGTTGGCCTGATATTCCATCATTGCCTTGGCACCGTCCTTGGCGCGCTCTTCTTTCTTGAAACTTGCTTCGGCGCGGGCGTGGACTTCGCTTGACCGGGTCTCGCTGGCTCGCGTTGCCAATGGTTGTCTCCTTTTAACAGAATCGAAGTTAACGCAGATGCCCGCCTAATAGGAAGGCATTAGTTCAGCCAAATGGGCGTGGCTTTCAGGGATTTACCCCCTGTTTCTGGAAATGCCTGCACGAGCGACACAACCGCTCCTGGCGACTGCTACCGCCGGTACGCGACCACTACTCACGCAGTGGATAACGCAATGCTGCAAAAGCCAATATGACAGATATGGCTTAACAAAAAAAAAGCAATGGAAAACTCGCGCAACAGCCGGCAAGCGGCGTTCAGCGAGTGAATTTCTTGTATTTGATGCGCTGCGGTAGGACCGTGTCGGTGCCAAGCCGGCGCATCTTGTCTTGTTCGTAATCCTGGAAGTTGCCCTCGAACCATTCGACGTGGCTGTCGCCCTCGAAGGCGAGAATATGAGTGGCGATGCGGTCGAGAAACCAGCGGTCATGGCTGATAATGACGGCACAGCCGGCGAAATCCTCCAGCGCCTCTTCGAGCGCGCGCAGGGTATCGACGTCGAGATCGTTGGTCGGCTCGTCAAGCAGCAGCACGTTCGCGCCGGATTTGAGCATCTTGGCGAGGTGCACGCGGTTTCTTTCACCGCCGGACAATTGCCCGACCTTCTTCTGCTGGTCGGCGCCCTTGAAATTGAAGGCGCCGCAATAAGCGCGCGAATTGACCTCGCGCTTGCCTAACATCAATTGGTCGAGCCCGCCGGAGATTTCCTCCCATACCGACTTCTTGCCATCGAGGGAGTCGCGCGACTGGTCGACATAGCCGAGCTGCACCGACTCGCCGATCTTGATGGTGCCGCTGTCGGGCTTCTCTTGCGCGGTGATCATACGGAACAACGTCGTCTTGCCGGCGCCGTTCGGGCCGATGATACCGACGATGCCGCCTGCCGGCAGCTTGAAGGTAAGATCGTCGATCAAAAGGTTATTGCCGAAGCCTTTGCGCAGATGGTCGAAGTCGATGACGTTCTGCCCGAGCCGCTCGGCAACCGGAATGACGATCTGAGCGGTCTGCGTCTGTTTCTCGCCGGCCTTCTTCAGCAATTCCTCATAACGTTCGTAGCGCGCCTTGGATTTGGCCTGGCGAGCGCGGGGGGAAGCCGAAATCCATTCCTGTTCGCGCGCGAGCGTGCGCTGGCGCGCTTCCTCCTCGCGGCCTTCCTGCTCGAGTCGCTTCTGTTTCTGCGCTAGCCATGACGAGTAATTGCCCTCGTAAGGAATACCGCGGCCGCGGTCGAGTTCGAGAATCCAGCCAGTGACGTTGTCGAGGAAATAGCGATCGTGGGTGACGATCAGGATGGCACCGGGATACTTGCGCAGGTGGCCTTCGAGCCACATCACCGATTCCGCATCGAGGTGGTTGGTGGGCTCGTCAAGCAGCAGGAGCTCGGGTTGCTCCAGCAACAGCCGGCACAGCGCGACGCGCCGCCGCTCGCCGCCTGACAGGTTCGCCACATCGGCGTCGTCCGGTGGACAGCGCAGCGCGTCCATCGCCTGATCGACCTTCGAGTCGAGATCCCATAAACCCTTTGCTTCGATCTCGTCCTGGAGCTTGGTCATCTCGTCGGCGGTTTCGTCCGAATAGTTGACCGCGAGTTCGTTGTAGCGGTCGAGGATCGCCCGCTGCGGCGCCACGCCCTCCATGACGTTTTCGCGCACCGACTTTGCCGGATCGATCTGCGGTTCCTGCTGCAGATAGCCGACGCGGGCGCCGTCGGCCGCCCAGGCCTCGCCGTTGAACTCGGTGTCGAGCCCCGCCATGATACGCAGCAGCGTAGATTTACCGGAGCCGTTGACGCCGAGCACGCCGATCTTGGCGTCCGGATAGAAAGACAGATTGACGTTATCCAAAACCTTGCGGTTTCCCGGATAGGTCTTGGACAGACCTTGCATGTGATAGATGAACTGACGGGCCATATTGCACCGGGCTTCCTGCCCTGCCCTCTTTTTGCGCCAATGTATGGGAAGTTGGCGCTGATGTAGCGACTGACTAGCTAAAGGGCAAGCCGCCGCAACCGGGCGTTCGCGTGTACACCGATCCCGACCTCATTCCATTTGAGCCTCCCGCACGGCCGCTTGGCCTGCGCGGGCTGCCGCTGACGTTTCGCAACTACATCGAGACGATTCCGCGCTCGGCCTACGAACAGGGCGTCACGGACCTGGGCAGGACCCGCCGCGACATTATCCTGGTCGCCGAACCCGACCTGATCGGCGAAATCCTTGTCGGCAAGGCGGACGCCGTCCTGCGCGACCCGGTGACCCGGCGGGCCTTTGCGCCCGCGATCGGCGCCAAATCGATCTTTCTCGCCGAGGACGCCGATTGGCGCTGGCAGCGGCGCGCAGTGGCGCCGATCTTCCGCCACGAGATGCTTATGTCGTTTGTGCCGATTTTCAGCGCGATGGCGCAGCGGCAGGTCGAACGCTGGCGCACGCACGGCGGGACTCAGCAGGTCGATGCCGCAGCGGCGATGACCCGCACCACGTTCGATATCATTGTCGACGCGCTGCTCGGCGGCACGGCCAATCTCGATGCCGAAAGCTACAGCCGCGCGCTGAGCCAAAGCTTCAACACCATTCCGTGGCAGATCATTTACGTGCTGTTTTCGCTGCCCGAGTGGCTGCCCTATCCGGGCCGCCGCCGCGCCTACCGGGCGCGGGATTTCCTGCGCCAGGATCTGCTGCGGATCGTTGCGGCCCGCCGCGCCGCCCCCTCGACGCATGGGGACCTGCTCGATTCACTGCTCGCCGCCCGCGATCCGGAAACCGGCCGAAGTATGAGCGACCAGGAGGCCGTCAATAACCTCCTCACCTTCATTATCGCGGGCCACGAGACGACGGCCGTGGCGCTCAGCTGGACGCTTTGGCTTCTCGCCAAGGATCAGGAGAGCCAGCAACGCGTATTCGAGGAGGTTGTCGCCATCGCCGCGGACGCGCCGATCGCAGCCCCGCACATCGAACAGCTGTCATTCTGCCGTCAGGTGATCCAGGAGGCCATGCGGCTCTACCCGCCGGCGCCCGGCATCGGCCGCGAGGCGAAGACTGCGTTCGAACTCGGCGGCAGGCCCATCAAGGCCGGCACCCGCATCCACATTCCGGTGTTCGCGCTGCATCGTAATGTACGGCTGTGGAAGCGGCCAAATGCCTTCGACCCCGACCGGTTCGCGGCCGAACCGGTGAAGGCGCGATCGCGCTACGCCTACCTGCCGTTCGGGGGCGGTCCACGCATCTGCATCGGCGCCGGATTTGCGATGCTTGAAGCTGCCGCGATCCTCGCCACGTTGGTTCGCGCCTTGCGCTTCGCGCCAGTGGCCGGTCACAAGCCAAAGCCCGTTGCGCGCGTGACGCTGCGGCCCGCCGGGGGCATGCCGCTCCTGGTGACCGACCGCTAGCCCGCACCGTCGAGACCAGTCGAGCCTATCTCGGCAATTGCGGTAAAAGTTCCTCAACACTAATCCAAATTGGACCTTTCGGCCGCCCAATTCGTACCAAATTTTAATGATTTCTCCGCAACAATAAGGTCAAACGAGCGTTTGAAAAATAGAACGCGCGTATTCGGGAGCGAAGCCCAGAAGGGCCTGGTTAACAAAGGCCAACGGGAGCGTGTCATGTGGCGCAATTTGGCGAAGGCAATGCGTGAGTTGCAGCGTGGCTTGGGCGAGGGTGGCGCCTATCGGCCCGAGCGGCACTTTATGCGCGGCCCCGGCCCGAAATGGCACGCCAAATACGGCAACCTTGCTCCCAAGTCGACAGCTGCCCCGCGCAGTTCGTCGCTCATCGTGCCTAAGGCCGCCGAGCACCACGCCTAAGTTTCGCGCCCCGGCGCCAGACCTCGTCCGCAGGCTGGTCATGAGGCCGCTATAAATCCCCCTGTCCTACCGCCGCTTGTTTTCGCGCCGCCGTTATGAGACGGCTAGAGCCCTCGCGAAAAAGTACACTGGGGTGGGAGCATCATGGCGGTACGCTGCGCAATCCTCGACGATTACCAGAATGTCGCGCTGAAAAGCGCCGACTGGTCGAAGGTCGAGGGCGACGTTGAAATCAAGGTATTCAGCGAACATCTGGGCGCGGGGCAAAGCGTCATCGCCGCGCTCAAGGAATTCGCGATCGTTGTCGCCATGCGCGAGCGGACCGCGTTTCCGCGGACGGTGATCGACGCGCTCCCCAATCTGAAGCTCCTGATCACCACCGGCATGCGCAACGCCTCGATCGACACCGAGGCGGCGAAAGCGCGCGGCGTCACTGTCTGTGGCACTGGCTCGTTCGGCAGCCCGACCTCCGGGATAGCCATTGGTCTGATGCTCGAACTCACGCGCCACATCGGCTACGAGAACGCCCGCCTGCACGCCGGCGCCGCTTGGCAGAGCACCATCGGCCCCGACCTCGAAGGCATGACGCTCGGCATCCTCGGGCTGGGCAAACTCGGCGCCCGTACCGCCGCCATCGCCAAGGCGTTCGGCATGAAGGTGATCGCCTGGAGCCAGAACCTCACGCCGGAGCGCTGCCAGGAGGTCGGCGTCGGCTACGTCAGCAAGGACGACCTGTTTCGCCAGTCGGATTTCATCACCATCCACAACGTCCTGTCGGCGCGCTCGCGCGGCGTGGTCGGCGCAAAAGAATTTGGCCTGATGAAGCCGAGCGCCTTTCTCATCAACACCTCGCGCGGACCGATCGTCGACGAGGCGGCGCTATTGGCCGCGCTGCGCGACAAAAAAATCGCCGGCGCCGGCCTCGACGTGTTCGACAACGAGCCGCTGCCGCTCGATCATCCGCTGCGCAAGATGAACAACGTCGTGCTGACGCCACACCTCGGCTATGTTTCCGAACAGAACTACAGGCACTATTTCGCCGGCGTGGTCGAGGACATCCGCGGCTTTCTCGACGGCAAGCCGGTGCGGGTGATGACGTAGGAGCAACTGTCATGCTCCGCGAAGGCGGAGCATCCAGTATTCACCGCGCTGCCGATCGTTACTGGATCGTCCGCCTGCGCGGACGATGATGGAAAGGGAAGAAAACGCCATGAGCGACACGCTCATCGACCTTTACTGCCACATCTCGCCGGCCCGCTTTCTCGATGAGATGAACAAGGTCGCGCCAAAGCTCGGCAACATCGCTGCACGGCTGCGCGGAGTACGCAAAATTCACGATCTCGACGCGCGCTTTGCCGAAATGGACCAGTACGGCGATTACCGCCAAGTGGTCTCGCTGCCCAATCCACCGATCGAGGATTTTGCCACTCCCGGACAGGGACTGGCGCTGGCCCGCATCGCCAATGACGCCATGGCCGAACTGTGTGTGAGGCATCCCGACCGCTTTGCCGGCTTTGTGGCGGCGCTGTGCCTGACCGATGTCATGGCGTCGGTCGAGGAAGCCAAGCGCGCGGTCAACGACCTTGGCGCCGCCGGCGTGCAGATATTCACCCCGCTTGCCGGCAGACCGCTCGACGAGCCCGCCTTTGAGCCGCTGTTCGCAGCCATGGCTCAACTCGACCGGCCGATCTGGCTGCATCCGGCGCGCACCGCCGCGATGCCGGACTACCCGGCCGAGCAAAAATCCCGCTTTGAAATGTGGTGGTGCTTCGGCTGGCCCTACGACACCTCGGTCTCCATGGCGCGGCTCGTGTTCTGCGGGCTGTTCGACCGCTATCCGAACATCAAGATTATCACCCATCACCTCGGCGGCATGATCCCGTACTACGATGGCCGGGTCGGTCCGGGTCTCGACGTGCTCGGTCAACGCACCTTGGATGAGGATTATTCGAAGATTCTGCCGTCGCTCAAACGGCCGCACCTCGAATATTTCCGCGAATTCTACGGTGACACGGCAATGTTCGGCGGCGGCGCGCACGCACTGCGCTGCGGTTTCGACTTTTTTGGTGCAGATAAGGTCGTGTTTGCCACCGACACGCCGCTAGGCCCGATCAAGCCCGCCATCGATGCGCTCAACGCGCTCGATATCTCCGCTGCGGACCGTCGAAAGATTTTCTCAGGAAACGCCGAAAGGCTGCTGAAGAAGAACTAGGCTGCGTGGCTCGTCTCGCGCGGCGCGCCCGCCGCGGCACGTCCGGAGAGTTGGCGCATGTAAGGCAAGAGCCTCTCCAGCCGCTCATACGGCCGGCTTAGGTGATGATCGAGCAGCGTGGGTGCGCGATTTTTCCACCGAACAGGCACTGTTCCCGTCGCAACGGCCGGTACGGTTTGAGTTCCCTCCGAGTCGGCGCAGAATTCGCTGCAATAGAACTGCTCGTTGGCGCCCTTCCACGCCGACCTCGCATTGATCGACCTGCTACAGAGCGCACATTGCATCGCATTATCTCCCTGTTCCGGTAGATAAAACGCGATGGTGGACGGAAAGTTCCCGCAACGTCTCCCGGGGAGGTCAGCTTGCGAGCCGCGCGCTCGCAATGGCAATAGACGTAGTTCCCGTCAGGTCGGTGTAACTCTCAATGGGGAGCGGGCGGCCGACAAGGTAACCTTGCACCTCGTCACAGCCTCGCTCGCAAAGCAGTGCGTGCTGCGCGGCGGTTTCAACGCCCTCGGCCAGGACCGGGATGTGCAGGCTATGGCCGAGATCGATGACGGCGTTCACGATCGCCATCGAGTGACGGTTATTCGCAAGATCGCAGATGAAAGTTCTATCGATCTTGATCTTATCGAATGCAAAGGAATGCAGATACGACAGGGACGAGTAGCCGGAGCCGAAATCGTCCAGTGCGATCCGGACGCCAAGCGTCTTCAGCCGCAACAGGATCGAGATCGCGCGCGAAAAGTCATCGATGAACACGCCTTCGGTTATTTCAAGCTCAAGCCGGTGCGGCGCGAGGCCGGTGTCGAGCAATATCGCATGAACGAGTGCCGGCAAATCACCGTAGCGGAACTGCAACGGTGAAACGTTCACCGCAACAGTCAGTGGCGTGTTCCAGCTCGCCGCTTCGCGGCATGCCTCGCGCAGGATCCATTCGCCCATCGGTATGATCAGACCGCTTTCCTCGGCGATCGGAATAAACACGCTCGGCGGTACCTGCCCGTGCTCCGTACCGTGCCAGCGGGCGAGCGCCTCGAAACCAACCGTTTCGCCCAACATTGTTTTCTGCGGTTGATAGTGCAGGCCAAGCTGTTCCTGTTCGACCGCCAGCCGCAGCGCGTCCTGCAAGGAGCGCCGTTCGCGCACCTGTTCGCCCATTTCGGCATCGAAGAACAAGATCGAACCGCGCCCGATTGCCTTCGCACGATAAAGCGCGATGTCGGCGTTGCTGACCAGCGTCTTGCTGTCGGCGCCGTGACTGGGATAGACGGCGGCGCCGATTGTCGCGCCCGTCTTGATCCTCCGATTTTCGACGATGACCTCTTCGTCGAATGTTTCGAGAATGCGTTCGGCGAGCTGTATCGCGATCTGCATTCCGCCATCCACGATCAGCGCAAATTCGTCGCCGCCAACCCGGGCAACGAATGCACCATCCGCTGCATTCATGAGGCGGCGGGATACTTCGAACAGCAGCGCATCGCCAACAAGGTGGCCGTAGGTATCGTTCGTTTCCTTGAATCCATCGAGGTCGAGAGACAACACGGTAAACTGATCGCCAGATTCCGCTTCGCGCTTAATCGCCGCATCCATCGACTCATTGAAGGTTCGCCGGTTGGCGAGATTGGTCAGCTGATCGTAATGCGCCATCCGGGCGATACGATCTTCCGTCCGCTTACGTTCTGTCACATCCTGAAGGACGGTGACGAGGTATTGCGGGTTGCTCGCATCGTCGCGCACTGCGACGGTCGTCGCCGTGCATTTCCTGGTGCCTTTGCTGACCGTCTGAAAGTCGTGATCGTGCCGAAAGATCGGGCCATCGGCAAGCAAGGCTTCCTCGTTTTCGGCGACAATGAACTCAACCCTTTCCTTTGGGAACAAATCCACGATCGTCTTGCCGATGAGCTGGGCCCGCGGTGCGCCAAAAAGGTCCTCAAACGCCCGATTGACGAGGCTGTAGCGATATTCGGCAGCCTGCTTGTGGGCGCTCGATACATCCTTGACCATGATCGGAACGGGGACATGCTCGATGATGGCATCGAGAAACTTTTGCGTCCGGCGCAATTCGTTTTCCGCCAGCTTGGCCTTGGTGATATCGTGAACGGCGGTCAAACGCGCACTGCGTCCGGCATAGGTTAGCACGCGCGAGTAGACGGAGACATCGATGGTCTGCCCGCCGGCGTTGATGTGCTGCCCGATATTTTCGCCGAACTGATCGGGCTCAAGAGCCCGCAGGAAATTTCCGAACCGCTCACGATCCTCGGCAGGGCGCAGCTCGGTTACGGACATCGACATGAACTCCTCGCGGCTGTAGCCATAGCGGACGACCGCTGCGTCATTGACCGCCATGAAGCGCAGGTTTTCGCGATCGATGACCCACATCGGCACCGGGTTGCTCTCAAACAACAGCCTGAAAGATTGTTCCCGGTCGACCTGCTCGGTCACATCCACATGGGTGGAAACCCACCCGCCGCCGGGCATCGGCTTGTGCGTCACTGAAATCAGGCGCCCATCGCGGAACCTGTGCGTCAGCTGGTAAGTCCTTTTTGCGGCAATATCGGCCAGGCGGCCCGTTACATAGTCGCCGGCGTCACCGTCCATGATAAGAGCGGACTGATGTTCGAAAATCGACCTAACGTGAGTCCCGGCCCGCACTTGCTCTCTGCGCAATCCGTAGACGTCAGCATATTTCTGATTGCATACGATCAAGCGGTGATCGCCGTCGAACATGCATAGCCCGTGCGACATGTTCTCAAGCGCAACCTTCAGCCTCATGCTCTGTTCAGAGACATCCTTTTGCCGCCCCAATTCGACTTCGGCCAGCGCCCGCACCTTGTCGGACTCGGCGAGATCGGCGCGCGCCGCGCTGAGCCGGTCCAGCTGCTTCCATGACCGCGCCATGAGGCACGCGGCGACGATGATGAGGACGATGATCAGCACGGCGATAAGACTCATCGCCAGCGCGGTCCGGCGCCATGGTGCGAACGCGGCGCTTTCGCTTTGCGTGACGACGACGGTGAGCGGATATTGGGCCACCCGATAGGCCGCGGCAATTCGAGCCTCATGGTCGACCGGACTTACTGACCGCGACACGCCGGAATTTGCATTGGCCATGACCTTGAGAACGGATGCGGGCACGATTTGTCCGATCGTTCCGGCCATCGGGAAGCGCGCCAGCAGCCTGCCGTCACGACGCAGCAGTGTCGTCGCGTAGCCCTCGCCGAACGTGGTAGACCGGAACAGGTTTTCGAAATAATTCAGAACCGTCGATGCGGAAACAACGCCCAGCAGGCGCCCGTCGGCCGCTCTCACCGCACGCGCGAACACGACGACCCAGTGGCCGCTGGTAAACCCCTGAACGGGTTCGCCGATGAACGATGTCAATCCAGGATTTGTCGCCAGTGCCCTGAAATATTCTCGGGATGAGAGGTCCGCATCTGGAACCGGCCACTCGCGCGAATGGTTCAGCTTTTTCCCATCGACGCCCAACACCGCGAGCGTATCGATTTGCGGCAGCTCCGATTTTTCCGCCTTGATAAACGTGTTGAAATCCCGGCTTGTCAGCCGACGCGTATCGCCATCCGCTGCGACGTCCCGGCTCATCTTGTCTTCGACATTGGCCAAGACCAAATCAACAGACTGGAATGAACGGCCAACCAATTCAGATAAAGTTATGCTTTGCCGCAGCAGATTGTTCTCCACCTCGTGGAGCGTGCTCTGATACGACAGCGTCAGGACCAGAGAATTGGCGCCCGCAATGGCCGCGACAACGAGAGCGGTACCGACAATCAATTTGCGGAGTCGGCGCGGCGAATATTTGCTTTCGAGAGGAGTGATTGGCACGACGACATCGCTGAAAAGGAGGAAGCGCGCCGTGGATCAAATCACAGTTGTTTTGAGTTTCGGTAAACCCCTATTCCCGTTAAGCAACGGTTAGCCATGACGGCCAGCGTGGCGCCAAGCGGCGCGATCACGTTCGAACCGTGAGCGGCCATGTGACTGAACCGCGCCGTCGAGAAGGCGGTTGGGGGATTCCGATCAGGCCGAGGCCGCGATCTGCGGCGTCTCGAATGCGCGCACCGGCGGCAACGGGCCGGTCCAGCGCTCGATTTCGACCATGTTGGTGCCGGTCGATGGCCCCTGACTCAGTTTCGAGGTGCCGCGGTCATGGGTGAGCACGTTGGCATTGCCGTGCGCGCACACCGCGCCCTCTTCGGCCCCGACCGGATCGTACCAGGCGCCGCACGACAGCTTGGCGACGCCCGACGACAGCGCGTCGCTCAGCACCACACCGGCGATACACGCGCCGCGCGCATTATAGATGCGCACCACGTCGCCGTCGTTTAGGCCGCGCCGCCGCGCGTCGTCTGGATTCATCGTCACCGCCTCACGCCCGGCGATCTTGCCGCGCGCGCTGATCGGACCGGCGTCCATCTGGCTGTGCAGCTTATGGCGCGGCTGGCTGGAGACGAGATGCAGCGGGTAGGTCTGCGCCACCTGACCGCCGACCCACTCCGACGGCTCGATCCAGGTCGCATGCGGCGGACAATTGTCGTAACCGAAGCCGGCGATTTTTTCTGAAAACAGCTCGATGCGGCCCGATGGCGTCGTCAGCTTGTTGGCGACGGGATCGGCGCGAAATTTCTCGAACATCACATATTCGTCGGCGCCGTAGGGAATTTCCAAAAATCCCTCGCTCCAGAATGTTTCGAAATCCGGGATTGCCGCCGCATTGGTGCGCACGCTGGTCCGCCATGAATCGTACAGATGCCGCAACCAGGCGCCCTCGTCGCGGCCTTGGGTGAATTGGGCCTCAAAGCCGAGCCGTTGCGCCAGCGCGGCGAAGATATCGTAATCGTTCTTCGCCTTGCCGACCGGTTCGATACCCTTTTGCATCGCGATGACGAAGCGGTCGCGCTGTGCACAGCCGATGTCGTTGCGCTCAAGCGTGGTCGTCGCCGGCAGCACGATGTCGGCGTGGCGCGCGGTCGCCGTCCACCACGGCTCATGCACCACAACGGTTTGCGGCCGGCGGAAAGCCGAACGCAGCTGATTAGTGTCCTGATGATGGTGGAACGGATTGCCGCCCGCCCAGTACACCAGCTTGATGTCCGGATAGGCGCTGCGGCGGCCGTTGAAATCGAAGGCCTCGCCCGGGTGCAGCAAACACTGCGCGATCCGCGCCGCCGGGATCGCGCGGTTAAGCGGATTGCTGGCGGCCTCCATCCCAGGAGTGCGGAACACGGCCGGCGGCTCGGCGATGCCGACTGCGGAACCGTAGCCGAAGCCGAAGCCGCCACCGGGAAGACCGATCTGGCCGAGGCACGCCGCCAGCAGAATCACCGCCCAATACGGCTGCTCGCCATGATCGGCGCGCTGCAACGACCACGAGGCGCCGACCATGGTGCGCGTCGCCGCCATGTCGTGCGCCAGCGCGCGAATCGTATCGGCATCGACCCCGGTGATCGACGCGGCCCAGTCGGCATCCTTAGCCAGCCCGTCGCTCTCGCCCATGATGTAGGCGCGCACCCGATCGAAGCCGTTGCAATAGCGGCCAAGGAATTCGCGATCGTGCAGGCCGTTTACGATCAACGTATGGCTCAGCGCCAGCAGCATCGCCGTATCGGTGCCGGGCCGGATCGGGAGCCATTCCGGCGCGACGCTCGCCGGTCCATCCTCACGGATCGGGCTGATGTTGACGACGCGAACTCCGGCGCGAGCCAAGTCAGCGAGGTATGACGACGTCGCGTGCGCGCCGCAGCCGCCCTTCGCCACCTGCATGTTCTTGGTATTGGCGCCGCCGAACAGCACCATCAGTTTGCTGTGACGCGCGACCGACGACCATGAGGTGAGCGGGCCGGTCACCGCCTGGGCGCTGCCGAGCACATGGGGCAGAAACACCAGCGCGGTGCCGAAACTGTAATTCGATGTCTGGTCGATGAAGCCGCCGAACAGTGCCATGAAGCGGCGCAGTTGGCCGCGCGCTTCGTGAAAGATACCGGCCGAGCCCCAGCCTTGCGAGCCGGCCATGATGGCGGCATGGCCATAATCCCGTTTGACGCGTGAAAGTTCGGCGGCCACGAGATCGAGCGCGCGTTCCCACGACACCGGCACAAACGGTTCCCGGCCGCGGCCCCGCCCGGAATCCGGGCCATGTTTGAGCCAGCCCTCGCGCACGAATGGCTGCGCGATCCGTGTCTTGGAATGAACCCCATCCGGCAACGCCTCGATGATCGGTGACGGATCGGGATCGCGTTCGAACGGCCGCACGCCGACCACGCGGCCGTCCTCGACTTCGGCCAGAAAGGCGCCCCAATGGGAATGATTGCGGACGAGTTTCTTGGTCATGGCGGCAGCTCTCCGGAAAACAGTTCCAGGATAGCACATGATGAGCATTGCGGCTTCCCGATTGCCGCAATGCCGCCACGCAAATTGACAGATTCGCCAGGAAGGACAATTTTAGCCGCAACCCTGGGAATGAGGCCTATGACCACACCCGAACAGAACGATTTCCTCACCCTAACCGGCCCCGGCACGCCGATGGGTACGCTGATGCGGCGTTATTGGATTCCGGCGCTGCTATCGTCCGAAATCCCGGAGCCTGATTGCCCGCCGGTGCGGCTGAAGCTCCTTGGCGAGCGGCTGATCGCGTTCCGCGACACGGCCGGACGCGTCGGCGTGACAGATGAGTTCTGCGCCCATCGCGGCGTGTCGCTCTGGTTCGGCCGCAACGAGGACCATGGGCTTCGCTGCCCGTATCACGGCTGGAAATACGACGTCACCGGCCAGTGCATCGAGGTGCCTTCGGAGCCGGCCGAGAGCGGCTTCTGCAAGAAGATCAAGCTCGCGTCTTATCCGTGCCTCGAGATGGGCGATGTGATCTGGGTCTATATGGGTCCCGCCGAGAAGAAACCGCCCAAGCCGAATTTCGAATGGGCGACGGTTCCCGGCACGCACCGCTTCGTCAGTAAGCGGACGCAGGAATGCAATTGGCTGCAGGCACTCGAAGGCGGCATCGACTCGGTGCATGTCTCTTTCCTGCACCGGCACGATCTGCGCAGCGATCCGCTGCATGTCGGCCAGGGCGCGGAATTCACCCGCGAGACCGATGCGCGCTTCGAAGTCATCGAAAACGACGGCGGCATGGTGATCGGCGTGCGCCGTCCGGCGACGCCGGGCAGTCTTTACTGGCGCATCACCCAGTGGGTGATGCCGTTCCACACCATGATCCCGCCCTATGGCGACAACGCACTCAACGGTCATGCCTTCGTGCCGATCGATGACGAGAATTGCATGTCGTGGTGCTTCACCTACCATCCGTCGCGCCCGCTGTCGGCGCACGAGCTTGAAGTGATGGGCAGCGGCGGCGGCATCCACGTCAATCTCATTCCGGGCTCGTTCCGCCCGGTGGTCAACAAAGACAACGACTACATGATCGACCGCATGGCGCAGAAGCACCACAAGTCGTATAGCGGCGTCAAAGGCATCGCCATGCAGGACGCGGCAATTCAGGAGAGCTGCGGCCCAATCCAGGATCGCAGCAAGGAAAATCTGGTCTCGACCGACAACGGCGTGATCATGGCGCGGGTGCGGCTGCGCAAGGCCGCGCTCGCGGTCGCGCAAGGCAAGGAGCCGGACGGTCTCGATCCGGCAACGCACGCGGTGCGCTCGGCTTCCATCGTGCTGCCCGAAGGCGCGAGTTTTTACGAAGCCGCAGGCGACGCGCTCAAAGCCAAGCAAGGCATCGCGCACGCCTCGGTGTGAACGCTGGGCGTGTACTGAAAGTCGCCAAGTCCGTCTTGCAGCCGAACGCCGACATCGGATCAGACATGGTTTATGTCTGCCATTAGCTGCCGTCGCCGAAATCTTAGACCGCTCGGACGAGGTCGACTCGAACGGACATCGCAAAACGCGCCAATCGCGGCCCTTCGCGCCTCGACGCAACTATGGGCGAACACGGCCTAGGCGGTTGCCGCCAAGGTCGAGCGGCTGTCAAAATCCGCAGGCGTTAGACAGCGCAATCTGAGACGTCGCGTTCCCGCCATGCCCCAAAGCAGTGTTGGTTTCGACCTCACACCGCACGACGGCGTTCAATCCATACGTGGCGGCGATGTAGGCCATGACCGCGAACAATATCGCGCAGACACAGCAGACAAGTGTGCGCTGGACTCTTATCCGATGAGCGGAGGCCACGACCGGCCGAAAATCGTCAATGCGCTGGGACGGCGGATCGACTGCTATGACCTTTTCCGCCTGCAGACTCACACTGCCCTCGATCAGCATGAATTTATTCCTCGACCTGCGGCCTTGAATCGGTCTGCGATCCATCGGAGCAGACGGCTCAGGTCAGCGGGAGCAGCAGTATTGCGAAGGCCGAATTCAAAAGCGCATAACTGTGAGCATGTTCGATTGGAACGACCTGAAATACTTCCTGGCCGTCGCTCAGCACGGCAGTACGCTGTCCGCTGCCAAGTCACTGCGTGTCAATCAATCCACCGTCCACCGTCGGATTCAGGAGCTTGAAAGACAGCTTGGTTGTGCGCTCGTCAGTCGCCATCCTACAGGATATCGGCTTAGCGAGATGGGCGAGCACATTCGCGCGCGTGCATCGCGGGTAGAGGCCGCTGCCGCGGATTTCGAGCGTGCCGTTTCTGCCAAATCGAGTGAGCTAAAAGGAACAGTCAAGATCACCTGCCCGGAGGCGCTCGGGCCGCGTCTGATCGCCTCTCGCCTGATCGAAAAATTCAATGCGCGCTATCCCGATGTACGAGTCGAATTTGTCATGAGCGACAAAATTCTCGCGCTTGGCTCTGGCGATGCCGACATTGCGATTCGTGGAAAGCGGCCGGTCGAAAGTGGGCTGGTCGGACGAAAGATCGCGGATACGCCCTGGGCGGTTTTTGCCAGCCGGTCTTACGTCAAGCGACATGGCAAGATCGAAAGCGCCGCGCAGATTGACCACCACTCCGTCGTCGTCTTTGCCGGCCCGCTGAGCGATCACCCTGCAGCTCGCATGCTCAAGACTATCGCCCCGAATGCGCAAGTCGCCGCCCGCGCGGATAGCATTGCAGCTCTCCTCCCTTCGGTGAAGTCGGGAGCGGGCATCGCGTTAATGCCAGTCGTCGTCGGCAAGAATGAAAAGGACTTGGTCCAAATACTTGATCTTGGGGTCGGCATGGCGACGCCGGTTTATCTGCTGACGCACCGCGACTTGCGGCGAACGCCGCGCGTTCGCGCATTCTTCGACTTTATCATCGAGCACCTTAAGGACGTGCGCCCGCTTCTTTCGCCGGGGCGGGGTGAACGCCGCTGAGGCGCGGCAGCGGCGCTGGATTAGGTCTGAACCCCAGACCTGCACACCGGATCGATTTGTGCGAGCGGGTCCCGGGACCGACCAATTCAGCTTCATGGGCCCACGTCCGATGTAACTTCAATACCGCGAGGTTCGACCGTTTGTGTCGCGAGTTGCCAGCACCCACGGCTGAGCCGAGCGGCGCCAAACGTGAAAGTCAACTTCGACGCCTTTCGGATTGTCCAGCGTTCCACCCGTAATAAGCCGAAAGTTCGGGCGCTTCTCAAGCGTCAGCATTACAGTGGTCGCGCAGCGGCTACAAAAATGCAGTCTTAAGTAATAATTGCTTTCGTCGGAACGCTGTTCGTATGTAGCCGGCTCATTGCCCAAGAGCGTTATGTCTTTCTCGTCGAACCATACATGAATACTCCTCCGGTGCGGCGCTGGCAAAATGTGCAGTGGCACGCTGTTACTCTTTGCGGCTTACCACGCACGCGGTATCTAATCGCACCGCATAAACAGCCACCCTCGCGGATCTCAGACATTTTGTCGGTGCTCCCCCTGCGAGCGCGGGTAATAGTGGTCCCTATTTGAGGGCCAGACAACAGCCTAAAACCCGCGTTGTGCGGCACGGCAAATGTGGCCGCGCGACTTCCGCGAGGCTCGATATTGTTGAAAAACGGATTCAACCGAGGCTGGGAGGCCGCCTCGTCACGCCGCGAACTTCCGCTCCCCCGCCACCCACGTCTCGCTGACCTTGATGTCGGCGATCGCATCCGAGCTCACCTTGTAGGGATCCATTTCCAGGATCGTGAAATCCGCTTCCTTGCCCTTATCGAGCGAGCCGAGGCGGTCGCCCTGTCCGATCTGGCGGGCGGCGTCGATCGTCACGGCGCGGATCGCCTCGTCGAGCGACACGGCCTGATCGGGGCCGACCACGGTATTGTCGATTATGCACTTGCGCGTCACCGCCGTGCTGATAAGCGCGAGCGGTCCCGGCGGCGAGCAGGGCCCGTCGGTGTGCAGCGTGAAGGGCAAGCCAGCTTTCACGCAGGCTGCGGCGGGGTCCATGAACGCCGCACGTTCCGGGCCGAAAATCTGGTCGCGATAGGCGGCGCCGTACAAGCGCACGTGGTTCATCAGGAAGCTCGGCTGCACATTGAGCGTCTTCATGCGCAGAATCTGGTCTGGACGCGCCATCGTCGCGTGCTCGATGCGGTTGATGCCATAGGCGGTCGAGCCCGAATAGGCCGCCTCAATTGCATCCAACGAAATGTCGATCGTGTAATCGCCGTTGCAGTGGATCAGCACCGGCAGACCGAAGGCCTTAATTTCGGCGACCATCTGTTTCATCAGGGCGGCGTCAAAGTTCGATGAACCCTTGGAGGTTGATTTCAGATAGGGCTTGGTCTGCGCGCCGGTCTCTGTCTGGTTGGAACCGTCGCCGACGATCTTTACGCCATAGAGCGAGAACAGGGAATCGGCGACGGTGGCGCCTTTCGGCCCGAGACCGAGGCTGCGCCATGGCGTCAGGCCCTTCATGTCGTCGAACATCACGCTCGCGCTGGTCCGGCAGGCAAGCGTATTCGAGAGCTTTGCGAATTGCTCGATCCAGTCCGAGCGGATCGTGCCCGGCTCGTGCAGCATCGTGTTGCCGACGGAACCCATATGCGAGGAATAATGGGTGACAGCCTTGGCCGCGACTTCGGGTGTGATTTTGCCGAGGAAGTGGACCGCGAATTTGAGCATCGCGCTTTCCTCGTAAACCAGGCCGTTGAGCTTGCCGTCAGCGCCCCGCCCGAAATGACCGCCGCCCGGCAGACCGCCTACATCCGCGGAGATTCCCGCGATTTGAAGCGCTTCGCTGTTGACGCAGGCGTCGTGCCCATTGGTGTACCAAACGAAAATCGGCTGGTCGGTTGAAATCGCATCGAGCTCCGTCCGCGTGAAATCCCCGCCTTGCAGAAGATTGTCGAAATTGGAGCCAACGACCCATTGCCCTTTTGGCGCGCTCGCCGCGACCTGCTTCAAATGCTCTACGAGTTTTTCGCGGGTCGGATATTTGGCGTAGCCGACGTCGTCGAGCAGTTCGAAGATCAGCGAGGCGAGGAGCGTGTGGCAGTGCGGGTCGATGAGCCCTGGCAGCAGCGTGCGGCCGGCAAGATCGACGACCTTGGTGTTCCCCGTCTTGAGGCCCGACAGCGCGCTCTCGTCGCCAACCGCAAGCACTTTGCTCCCCTTGATCGCGATCGCCGAGGAGACTGCCGCGCCCGGCAGCGGACGGATCGTTCCGCCGCGCAGAATAAGGTCGGCGCCTTCATCCGCCGCGAAGGCGGGGGCGGCCCCGACGGCTGTCAGCACAGAGGCCGCGCCGACCGAATAGGCCATGAACGCGCGCCGTGTGGGTATACCCACCGCCTTCCCGAGCAGGCCGGCCATTCCGCCGGAATGAAACTCGTCGCGAAGCAGGAGCTGGTTGAAACAGCCTTGGCACATATCGAGGCCTCCCCGAACCGGGCAACGCGCGCTACGACTGCGTTGTGACCGATCTGAAGCGGCAAATCTTTCCGTAAACCTACGTAGTATTTCGAAGCATCGTTTCCTTGGTTAGGAAGCGATAAACAAACATTGTCGCAATCGCGCATTTCGCGAAACTGATTCCAGGGCGATATCTCGTCGGGGGCGAAACCGAAGGCGAGATCACTCGCCACCGCCGACGAGGCGATCGAATAAACCTATGCAGCGCGTCTATCAACGGTGGAACAGTGACGCTACGGATCATTCACGTCATTTCGAGCGTGCACCAGCCGCTTCCGCTCTTGATCCAACTTCCGACATTTCGCTGCATCCGGGCGGCGGGTGCGCATATCAACGGTCACGACTATGATGGACTCCGTCGTAGCCCGAAAGAAAGACCGGCTATTATCGCCTGATCCATCAGGAACCAACGTCTGTCGAATTTTGATCAGCATTTGGTTCCCGTTGCGACTCGACGGTCGTTATCAACGTCGTGTACGGTTCAGGACATAATCCTGGACATCCGTCCCATTATATCGCATAAGCTGTTCTATCCCTTGTGTCGCTATCTCAAGGCGCTCTTTCGCCTCATCGGGGCCCTTTTGAACGTCCTTTCTAACAACCACACATTGCCCCGAGAGATCGGAACGATTGAGGTCAAGATACACCGTATGAAATCAACTTCGATGGGAATTGGTCATGCAAGCGGTTCCGAAGCAGCTTGCTTTGACGTGATGGACTTACTGACCCAACACAACAGGCGATGGCACGTATCCAAATATAAAGAAAATCAAATCGTCTACGCGCAAGGCGACCCGGCGGACTCGGTATTTTACGTCCATACCGGCCAAGTCAAGGTTACCGTCGCTTCCAATCTTGGGAAGGAAGCCATCATCGCAATCCGGGGACCAGACGAATTCTGCGGCGAAGAAGCAATGAACAGGGCGCCGCTGCGTTTGGCTACAACCGCCACAATGTCGCCATGCGAGATTATACGACTGGAGACGCAGACCGTCGTCGACCTGCTTCATGAGAACCAGGAATTTGCCGACTATTTTCTCACCCATCTTTTGACGCGAGCAGCCCGTGTCGAAGCAGACTTGGTTGACCAGTTGTTCAATTCCAGCGAAATGCGGCTGGCACGGGCTCTTCTGCTGTTGGCCAATTATGGCAACGACCTTGGTGAGGAACCGCTACCTGTAAAAGTGAACCAGGATACCCTCGCCGCGCTGATTGGAGCGTCGCGGACTCGCGTAAATTTTTTCATGAACAAATTTCGGAGGTTGGGCTTGATCGACTACAACGGTAAGCTGGAAGTTCATAAAGCCCTGCTTAACTTCGTTCTTAATGATCGACCACATATTCAAACCCAGAACGAAAGCGATAGCCACTGAGGTGACCTAGGTAATTTGGGCTCGCCATCCCACAGCCGGCAATGAGCGGCATGGAGCGATCAGCGCGAATATCGCGTCGGCATGATACTTCGCACTGAGAGGAAAAAACGCTAGCGCGTGATATTCGACATTGCGGGAAGCTTCAGACTGTAGTTTGGCAGGCGGGGATTCGGCAATTGACCTTCAGTTCGGTTCTGAAGCAAGTTTTTTGCATAACTCCTAGCCGATAAGCCTCCGATATTCTTTTTCGGGCACGCCGTACGAACCCCGCGCCACCCGCTCAATGCCCTTGCGATTGCGAACGAAGATTCGATTTCGGCCGGTGTTGATCAGCTTACGACGCTTGAGAATCTGAAGTGCCTCAGTGACCCGAGGCCGTCCTACTCCTAGCATCAGTGCCAAAAACTCGTGTGTTAGCTGTATCGTGTCATTGCCGATCCGGTCATGTGCCATCAAAATCCATCGCGCCAGACGCTGGTCAATATGGGAGCGAGCGTTTGCGATGGCGGTTTGAGCGGTCTGCACCATGAAAGCTTGAACGAATTTTAACAGTAAACTGCGCAAGGACTCGCTCGCATCCATTGCCTTGCGCAATTGCTTGGCAGCTATCCGCTGTCCTTCCCCGGCGATCTGTATGTAAGTGGAATTTGGTGATTGATCGCCACCTAGCACCACGGCTATCCCGCTCATTCCCTCGCGGCCAATGAGACCAACTTCGGCTTTCGTGTCATCCGGCTGGCTAGCGACTACCGATGCGATGCCAGCCTCCATGAAATAAACCGCGTCGATCCGTCGGTTGGGTTGTTCCATGTCCTTGAAAACCGCCATCGCAATTGGCTTCAAGTGTGGTCGTAACAATGCGAAATCACTAGCCGACATTGCGGCCAATAGCTGATTACGAGGCGAAGAATGCTTGCGAGGCGCGAAAACAGAGGACATCGGCTCTTTTCCCATTATAACGGGCAGAGCACATCAGGGTCTCTCAAACGCCCGCTCCCGAAGGCAACTGCTGGCGTTAGCCTCTAGATAAGCCTCGACCAGCCAATAACAATGCATTTTGCAATCCCAATATGAAAAGCGTGGAACCGCGGAGAGGCCATTCACTAAGTTAGGTGCTTTTGCGGGAAAACGCGTGAAACGTGTAAAATGACCTTAAGGGTCCACTCGCCGAAGTTAGGGCGCTCTACGGCGATGTCCGCTTTACCGCGAAACGGACATCGCCGGGTGCACGCCCTGCGCGTTCCTAAAATCCTAGGATCGCGATGCCACCAGCCTATCATACGGCAGCGGTCCGCTGAGCAGCCCATTGGCGATGGCGAACTTGTTGATGCCGTCGACGGCCTCCGGTGAAATCGTAGCGTCGTAGAACGGCGCATCCCGCGCAACAAGGCCGGCGATCAGTGAAGCGGCTTCCGAAGCGAAGAGACGTTCGGCGATTGGCGTGGCGCGCGACGGATCGGCCTTGAGCGCCTGCTGCGCCTTGACGATGGCCCGCACCGCGCCCGCAGCCACGTCCGGATGCTCCTCGATCAGCCGCTCGGTCGTGGTCAGGGCCGGAAAGTTGTAGAAACGCGCGCCGGGCGGACCGTCACCACGCCTCAGATCGAGATGCACCTTGGCGACGCCGAGTTTTTCCCCGATCGCGAGCCGCATGCCGTTACCCCAATACGCGTCCGCAATATTCTGGCCGAGCGCATCGACGCCGACGCGGTATTTGAGATGCTCATCCTTGGTGTTGGGGAGCGGCACGATCGAGACCTTATCCCTCTCCAGATCGATGCCGCCCTGCTTGAGCAGGTGACGTAGCCCGACTTCGGGAAATGCCGTCGACGATGATATGCGCAAGCCCTTCAGGGCTTCGACGTCGCCGCGCCTGACGTCCAAATCGGCGCGGACCGCCAGAAACCAGTATGAATATTGCGCCAGCGCACACAGCAACTTGACGCCTTTCCAGCCGGGAAAGGCTCGCGTCGCCATATAGGCCGGACCGCCCAGGAAATGAACTTCGCCGTTTCGCAACCGCTCCGGCCCATTGAGCGCGCCATAAGCGCGCTCAACTTCGGCATCGATGCCTTCCTCGCGGAAGAAGCCCAGTTCGACGGCCGCCGTGGCCACGAAATACGAAGGCGAATCCAGGTCGGCGACGATAAGCCGGTACATTCCAAACACTCCCTATTTGCTGCTCAACATCGCGCCGATCCTGGCGAGCGTCAGCTTCGGCAGGGCGAACGTGGTCTTCACGATCGCATCCATATCCTCTCCGCTTGCGGGATCGAGCATCAGATGACGCTTGTCGCACGCGGCAACGAAATCGGGATCTTTCACCATCTGGGCGAATGCCTTCCGCAATGCCGCCAGCCGGTCCGCAGGCACGCCAGGTCCGCTGATGATTGAACGGCCGATCTCCGCGGTCGATGCAATGGCGCCGAGGATCGCCTTGCCGTCATCCGAGACCGCCAACTCACCTAGTGTTGGCACGTTGGGCAAAAGCTCGCTACGCTTGAGCGCCGCTTGAAACAGCAGCGTCGCCCCGCCCTTGTTGATCCATTCCGGATGTGTGGCCAGCATGCCGGGCAGACCGTAAGCGCCGTCGATATCGACCTCGCCGCGCTCCATGGCGAGCAGGATTTCGCTCGTGCCCTTATAGCCGATCACGATCTTGAACTTGGTGCCCCCGTAAGCGTTCAGCGCCTCCGCATAGATGTCGGTGGTCGAGCCGCGGCCGGAAGCCCCCACCGTGTATTGCTTGGCGCGCACATCGGCGATCGACTTGATGCCGGACGACACGCGCGCCACGCCGACGTCGATGTTGGTGGTGACGCGGCCGATGTAATGGAAGTCCGCCGCGTTGGTCCTGCCGGAGCCGCCGACCGCGCTGTCGAGCGGGAATGTCTGCGCCAGACTGGCAAGGACGGTGCCATCCTTCGGCGCCACGTTGGCAATGTATTTCGCCGCCGCAAAGCTGCCGGCGCCGGGCATGTTCTCGGTCACGATCGACGGATGCCCCGGCAAAAACTTTGGCAAAAACTCCGCGACTAAGCGCCCGTAGATGTCGTAGCCACCGCCGGGTCCGTAGCCGACCAGCATGCGCACCGTCTTTCCGGTGTAGAAGTCCGCGATCGGGTCGGCAACTGCGGCCGACATGGCCGACAGCAGCAGGACGAGCGCAATTGCGACGCGCTTCATCGCCGTTCTCCTTCTAGCTCCGCTCCGCCAAGGCGCGCTTGCGCCACAGCGCCCACGGCCGCGCCGATGCGCGCAGCATGGCATCGTTGGATGTGAGCGACTCGGCTCGTGTCATGAAATTGATCGGCCCCCCGATGGTGATGGCCTGGAGCTGCTGGCGCGCATTGATCTCGGTGTAATAGGCGCGGAATACCGCGTTGGGCAGCGACGGTCCGACAACGGAATCGCCGTGGCCGCGCATCAGGATGACGGCGGCGTCCTTGCCGAGCTTTTGCGCCAAGTCCTTGCCAAGGTTCGGCGTCAGGATCATCAGATCGGTGCCGTCGCCGGCGTGTTTTCGGATCTCGAACAGCGGCACGCCCAGGCCGAGAAAGCCCGCATTGTGCAGGAGTGGCCGCAACTTTGCGCGCGTCACGGTGAACGGCACAACGGTCGGCGAATGGCTGTGCACAACCGCATTGACGTCCGGCCGTACCTTATAGATCTCGCCGTGAATGAAACGCTCGCGGTAGAGCAGCTTGTCCTCGTCCTTGGGGTCGACGGGCTGGCTGTCGAGATCGAGCCGCAGAATATCGCCGGCAGTCACCGACTCCGGCGCGATCGAGCGCGAGATCAGATAGCGATGCGGATCGCGCGGGTCGCGTACGCTGATATGGCCGAAGGCATCGAGCACGCCGAGCCAAGCCAGGGTGCGATTTGCGGCGACGAGGTCATCGACGAGTGCGCGATCCATCGGGGGTGACGACGCTCTGCGGCGCGATGCCGAAGGGCGCGAAGGCGTTTTGGCAGCCATGCATTAAATTCCACCAAGGACGGGGCTTGACGCTTATCAACTTTCTGCGGCGCTCGGAAGTGTGCCATAACGCGCGGCGCATAGGATCCCGCCATGAACAATGCCGACCTGATCGTCGCCACACTGAAATCCGCGGGCATCGCGCGCGGTTTCGGTATTCCGAGCGGCAACGTGCTGCCACTGATGGAAGCGATGCGCGCGGGTGGGCTCGATTTCGTGCTCACCGCGCACGAGGGCTCCGCGGGCTTTGCGGCCGACGTGACCGGGCGGCTCACCGGCGCGCCGGGCTTGTGCATCGCTACACTCGGACCGGGCGCGACCAATCTCGCGACCGGCATCGGCGACGCCTGGCTCGACCGCTCGCCGCTCATCGCCATCACCTGCAATCTCAATACCGACCAGCTCGGCCGCCGCATTCAGATGTGGATCGACCATCATGCGCTGTTCCGGCCGATCACCAAGGCGACGCTGCCGCTGCGAAAGGGCGACGTCGGTGCGACGCTCACGGAGGCAATCCGGATCGCGCTGAGCGAGCCGCAAGGACCGGTCCATCTCGATCTGCCGGAGGACGTGGCGGTGGCGGCGACCAACGAGCCCGTGCCGACACTCGCCGCGCCTTCCGAGCTCACCGCGGCTGGAGACGATGCGATTGCGCGCGCCGCCGAACTGATCGGCGCGGCGCAGCGGCCGATCGCGGTGATTGGCGCGTCAGCGATGCGGCTGCACGATCCGACGCTGTTACGCCAAGTAATCGAGCGGTTCGATCTGCCGTTCGCCACCACCACGATGGCGAAGGGCCTGATCGATGAGACGCATCCGCTGTCGCTCGGCTGCATCGAGCGCGCCAGCCGTCAAGTGCAGCGGCGGCTTCTGCGCTCCGCGGATCTCATCGTCGGTCTCGGCTACGACACGATCGAAGTCGAATACGAAGCCTGGATCGGCGACGTGCCACTCGTGCAAATCGACATCGAACCGGCCGATGTCGCGCCGTCAGTGAGGCTCACCCATCAGGTCACGGGCGACTTGGATTCATCGTTGCGGCGTCTGGCGGCACATGCGGCCACAACGCCGCGATGGAATGCGCGCGAAATCGCCGCTCACCGCGACGCGTTTGCGGCCGCGCTGCGGCCGGCAAGCGCCACGTTCACCGCGCACGCATCAATCGACGCCGTGCGGCGCGCCCTCCCCCCCGACGGGGTGCTGGCGTTCGATGTCGGCGCCCACACCCATCAGATCGCCAGCCAGTGGACCGCGCACGCGCCGAAGAGTTTCCTGATCACCAACGGCTGGTCGTCGATGGGCTTCGGCCTGCCGGCGGCCATCGCGGCCAAGCTGGCACGGCCGGATCTGCCGGTCGTCTGCCTGATCGGCGACGGTTGCTTTCAGATGACGTGCGGCGAAGTGGCAACTGCAAAACGCCTCGGCATCACGCTGCCGATCGTGGTGCTCGACGATAAGTGGCTCGCGCTGATCAAGGTGAAACAAATCCGCCGGCAGTTTCCACTCTATGGCACGGCCCTGCAGGACGAGGACTATCGCGAGCCGCCGGCGCATTATTTCGGCGTTCCGGCCCGCGGGGTGCGCAGCGCGCCGGCGCTGGAGGAAGCGGTCACGGCGGCGCTCGCTGCGCGCGGCCCGACCGTGATCGAGGCCGTCGTCGATTCCGAGCACTATGTCGATACGGTCTACGATTAATTTTCGGCCGCCATCACCTGAGCGACTGGATGTATGCGCTGAGGTCATCCGCCGCGGCACGGCTCAATGGCAGCGTCGGCATTTTCGGATGCGGATCGAGCAGAAAGTAGGCAAGCGTCGTGGCGTTGAAATTCGAACGAGCGATCGTGACAAACGGCGGCGCGTCGGCATTTGCTTGCTTTTGATCGGCCGAAACGACGTGGCAGCCCGAGCACCATCTTTGCGCCAGCGCGCGACCGTGTGCGGCGTCCGCGGCGCGCCCTGGCGTTCCAAGCATCGCCGTGAGAGCCGTCGCTGCGACGGCTAATGCTGCAAATTTGACGTTCTGCATGAACTGCCCTCGTCGATGGGTGGGCGCGGCCGGAGCATCCTTGTTCCTCGCACGGGTTCGCATCGCATCACTCGAGAAGGTGCAGGAGCTTGACCTCGCCTTCGGGCGTCAAGAAACCTTCATCGTCGACAAGCGCGGCGGTTTCTGACAGCGGTCGCAGCGCCGCGGCCAGCGCGCTCGCTCCGTTCGCGAGCGCATCGCCATGGACGTCGTCGGGAGCGATTGCCGAAACTGTCTTCGCAAGTTCGCCGAGAATTTCGGCAAACAGCGCGTTATGGATGTGAATGCGCACGCTTTTGCGTTCGCTGTCTTCGCCCTCTCGAGAGAAGGCCAGCGCAACCCCGCCTTCGTCAAAGTGCGCAGTGAAGTGCGACGATCGTTCAAACGTGCCGGAGTAGAATTTGTCGGGATATTCAAGGACGATTTCGACCTTGTCTGGAATCGGTTTCATTTTTTCCTCGCCGAGTGACTCTTAGGACGGCTGGCAATAATTCTTTAATCCTCGCAGGGACTGCCGGCCCTGATCTAGATCAATGCGGCCGGCGATTGCTCTAAGGGCTTGAACCTGCAAAATAACTTGGGTCGATTTGGCCCATGTTGAGCGTTAACGTCCCGTTAGGGTTAACGCTTTATGGCTCGCTGGTGCCCGCGGTTCAGCGGGTCTATGCGGCAGCTGTCGCAGCCATAGCGCAGCAATCCAAATGCGTACGTGCAGAATCCGCCCTGCCCGCCTGTTTGCTTCGGCCGCGATCCTTGCCGCGGTCGCCGCGGTCGCGGCCGGCTGTCAGACGACGCAGAGCACCGCCACGACCGGCTCCCTGGCGTTGACGCCGCCCGACGATCGGCCTCCTGCCGATTGGCGTCCCTACCTCGACACCTACGGTCAGCGGTACCGTGCCGATCCATCGAATGTCGCCGCAGCGCTGCATTATGCGCAGGCACTGCGCGGGACCGGCCAACGCGCGCAGGCGCTCGCCGTGCTGGAGCGGCTTTCCTTCAAAAATCCGTACAACAAAACTGTGCTCGCCGAATACGGCCGCGCGCTCGCGGAAAACGGCGACTATCAGCAAGCCTACGACGTGCTCGGTCGCGCTCATTCGCAGGATCAGCCTGATTGGCACATCCTTTCCGCGCAAGGCGCGGTGCTCGATCAGATGGGGCGTCATGCCGAGGCGCAGCGCTACTATCGCACCGCGCTCAAGATTGTTCCGAACGAGTCGTCCGTCCTGTCGAATCTCGGTCTGTCTTACGCCCTGACGCACGATCTGCCGGACGCCGAAAAGGTGCTGCGCCAAGCCGCGGCGCAGAACCCGGTCGACCCGCGGGTGCGGCAGAACCTGGCGCTTGTCGTGGGCCTGCAAGGCCGCTTCGCCGAAGCCGAAAACATTGCTCGCTCCGACCTGCCACCGGACCAGGCCGCCGCCAACGTCGCCTATTTGCGCCAAATGCTGGCGCGACCGGACCTGCAAAAGAAGAAAGCCGGCGTGCGGCCCCGCAACGGCCAAAGCTGAAAGAAGCGCGAACGGGGAGTGGCGAATAGCGAAGGGTGGGTAGCCGCTACGCGCTGCTTGCCGTTAATGCAGGGCCATCACGCGGATAGCGGCGGGGCCAAGAATGACCACGAACAGTACCGGCAGAAAGAACACGATCATCGGCACCGTCAGCTTCGGCGGCAGGCCTGCCGCCTTCTTTTCCGCTTCCGACATGCGCATGTCGCGGTTTTCCTGCGCCATGACCCGCAAGGTGGCGCCGAGTGGCGTGCCGTAGCGTTCCGACTGCTGCAGCGCAAGGCAAACGGCGCGTACGCCTTCGATGCCGGTGCGCTGCGCCAAATTCTCATACGCCGCGCGGCGATCGGGCAGATATGACAGTTCCGCGGTCGTCAACGTCATTTCTTCCGCGAGCGCGACCGACTGCGTACCTATCTCTTCGCTGACCTTGCGGAACGCCGTTTCTATCGACATGCCGGACTCGACGCATATCAGCAGCAGGTCCAGTGCATCCGGAAAGGCACGCTTGATCGATGTCTGCCGACGCTGAATCTTGTTCTTGAGGAACAGGTCCGGACTATACATGCCGAAATAGGCCGCGCCGATCGCTATCGCCAGCTTCACCATCAGCGGGTAACCAAGCTTCAGCACGACAAACATGTAGAACAACGACACGAGCAGCATAACTATCGGCATGGTCATGCGGAAGAACAGGTAGGTGACGTACGGCGCCTGCCCGCGAAAACCCGCCTGCATGAGCAAAGTGCGCGCATGCTCCTGTCCGAGCCATTTGTTGAGATTGAAGTCGTCCACCACCCGCTTCATGTAGGCTTTTGGCGATTGCCGCAGCGAAGCTCTGTTGCCCAGCGCCATTCGCTCGCGCTCGCGCTGGCGGATCTTGTCCCGCTCCAATGCGACCGCCTTCATGCGCTTGTCCAGCGTATCCGTGGCCAATAACGGCATCGCCAGCGTGAGCACCGTTGCGCCGGCCGCAATGGCGGCGAACAGCATGGTGAGCACCTGCGGGTCGAGAAGCTGTTCGAGCAATGCGCGCATCGGCCGGCGCCTCAGAAATCGAAATTGATCATTTTGCGCATCACGAAGATGCCGATCGACATCCAGATGCCGCAGCAGGCTATCATGACGCGCCCGAATGAATCGGTCCACAACAGCTCGATGTAGGCCGGGCTGGTGAACCAGACGAGAGCCATCACAATGATGGGCAGCGCACCGATGATCGCCGCCGAGGCCTTGGCCTCCTGTGACATCGCCTTGATCTTCGCCTTCATTTTTTTACGGTCGCGCAGCACGCGTGAAAGATTGCCGAGCGCCTCGGAGAGATTACCGCCGGCGCGCTGCTGAATGGAAACGACGATGCCGAAGAAGTTGGCTTCCGCGACAGGGATGCGCTCGTAAAGTTTGAGGCAAGCCTCCCCGAGGGGAATGCCTATGGTCTGCGTTTCGATCATACTGCGGAATTCGCCGCGAAGCGGCTCGGGCGCTTCGTTGGCTATCAACTTCATGCTGTCGAGCAGCGGCAGGCCGGCCTTGATGCCGCGGGTGATAACGTCGACGGCGTCCGGCAGGCCGTTCAGAAACTTCGCCTCGCGCCGCTTCTTGAGAAACTTGAGCAGCCAGCGCGGAATGCCGAATCCGCCGGCAAAACCGAACGCCAGGGCCGGCAGGATCCCGCCGCCGGCCAAAAACCCGATCACCATGGCGACGAAGCCGATTGCGGCCGAAATGATGATGAACTGGCGCTTCGACCAGCTCAGCCCGGCCTGCCCGAGGCGCACCGAAAGCGGCGGCCGCTTGGCCTTCTTCTGCCGCTGCTCCAGCTCTTTGAGCGTGCCTTCGATTTGCTCGCGGCGCGGCTTCTGCGCACCCCGTACCGGCCGCGCCGCGGGCTCCGAACGTGCAACGCTCGCCACGCGCCGTTCGGCCTGCCGCTCACCGGACAGGATCGGGTACAGCAGGACCCACGCGACCCCGCCGATCGCGAACGCTACTAGAAAAAATAATCCGTACGTTTCCATCACAGCTTCGCGATCTAGTTCCTGCCCGCCTCGGTAGCGACCTCGGCGGCGTCGAGAGCAGCCGCGAGGTTCGCCTCCTCGCCGTAATAGCGCGCTCTCTCCCAGAATTTCGGACGGCCGATCCCGGTCGATTTGTGTCGCCCAACCAGATTGCCGTTCGCATCCTCACCCATGATCTCGTAGACGTAGATGTCCTGGGTGATGATGACGTCGCCTTCCATGCCCATCACCTCGGTAACGTGGGTGATGCGGCGCGAACCGTCGCGCAGACGAGCCGCCTGGATGACGACGTCGATCGACCCGCAGATCATCTCGCGAATGGTGCGCGACGGCAGCGAATAGCCGCCCATCGTGATCATGGACTCAATACGCGACAGCGCCTCGCGCGGCATGTTGGCGTGCAGCGTACCCATCGAACCGTCGTGGCCGGTGTTCATCGCCTGCAACAGGTCGAAGGCTTCGGGTCCGCGCACTTCGCCGACGATGATCCGCTCCGGTCTCATACGCAGACAGTTCTTGACGAGATCGCGCATCGTGACCTGGCCCTCGCCCTCCAGATTTGGCGGACGGGTCTCGAGCCTCACGACGTGCGGTTGCTGCAACTGCAGTTCGGCCGCGTCTTCGCAGGTGACGATGCGCTCGTCATCGTCAATGTAGCGCGTAAGGCAGTTGAGCAGCGTCGTCTTGCCGGAGCCGGTACCGCCGGAGATCAGCGTGTTGACCCGGCAGCGGCCGATGACCTTGAGAATCTCGGCACCTTCGGGCGAGATCGATCCGAACCTGACGAGCTGTTCCAGCGTCAGCTTGTCCTTCTTGAATTTGCGGATGGTGAGCGCCGGACCGTCGATCGCCAGCGGCGGCACGATGGCGTTGACGCGCGAGCCGTCGGGCAGGCGCGCGTCGCAGATCGGCGAGGATTCATCGACGCGCCGGCCGACCTGGCTGACGATGCGCTGGCAGATGTTGAGGAGCTGCTGGTTGTCGCGAAACCGGATGCCGGTCTTCTGAATCTTGCCGCCGACTTCGATGTAGACCGTGCCGGAGCCGTTCACCATGATATCGGCGATTTCGTCGCGGGCGAGCAGCGGCTCGAGCGGCCCGTAGCCGAGCACGTCGTTACAGATGTCGTCGAGCAGATCCTCCTGCTCCGAAATCGACATCACGATATTCTTGATCGCGATGATCTCGTTGACGATGTCGCGGATTTCCTCGCGCGCGGAATCGGCATCGAGCTTGGCGAGTTGCGCGAGGTCGATGGCTTCGATCAGGGCGCCAAAAATCGTGCCCTTGACCTCGTAGTAGGATTCCGACCGGCGCGAGTCTACGGCGCTCGGGACCTGCTGTTGCGGCTGAGCGGGCGTCTTGGGGCCGGCATTCTGTTTGGCGGTCGGCGCCCCGATCAGCGGCGCGCCGAGGCCGGCCGAGGGAAACGGCGTCCGCCCAGCTTCCGCGGCCGCGGCTGGTCCCGGCGGCTTGGCGCTCGATGGCGGCGGCGACAGACTTTCCTGCCGCGGGCGATCGACGACCGCGACGGAGCTTTCGGAACTGGGACGCTTACCAAACACGACGCTACTCCAACACTCGCTACGTTTGACGCTGCAGCAGTTTCTCAATCAGTGGCGACAGCATACCGCCGCGTTGTTTTTTTGGTTCCGCCCGGCCGGTCAGGACCCGGGCAAGGCTGCGGAACATCTCCGCGGTACGGTGGCTCTTGGATATCTCGGCAATCATCTGACCGTTATTAGCCGCCGCGCCGAACACCTGCGGTTCGAATGGAATGATGGCCACCGGATCGGCCTCAAGCGCCTTGGCGAAATCGGCCACCTTGATCTCGGGCCGCTTTGGAACACCGACCTGGTTGAGGCAGTAGACCGGCTTGTGGTCGTTGGGCCGCGCCGCTTTCAGAAAATCGTAGATGTTCTTGGCGTTGCGCAGGTTTGCCAGATCGGGCGTAGCGACGATCAGAATGTCGTCGGCGCTGATCAGTGTCTGCTTGGTCCAACCGGTCCATTGATGCGGCACGTCGAGCACGACGCAGGGCACCGTGCTGCGCAGCGAATCGAAGATGGCCTCGAACGCGTCGGCGCCAAAATCGTAGACCCGGTCGAGAGTCGCCGGCGCCGCCAGCAGGCTCAAATGGTCGGTGCATTTCGCCAGCAGCCGGTCGACGAACGCCGTGTCGATGCGGTCGGGCGAAAATACCGCCTCGGCGATGCCTTGCGGCGGGTCCTGGTTGTAGTCGAGACCGGCGGTGCCGAACGCGAGATCGAGGTCGGTGACGACCGAGTCGAGCTTCAGATCGTGGGCGATGGAGAACGCGATATTGTGGGCAACCGTGCTGGCGCCGACTCCGCCCTTGGCGCCGGTCACGGCGATGATGCGGCCGACCGGCTTGGCATCCGGCGCGGAATACAGCCCACAAATCGCGCGGACCACCTGCATCGTGCCGATCGGTGCGATCAGATAATCGCTCACGCCCCGCCGCACGATCTCACGATACAGTTTCACATCGTTGGTACGGCCGATGACAACGACGCGCGTGGCCGCATCGCACATTTCGGCGAGCTGGTCGAGCCCGGCCAGGATATCTTCGCCGCGGCTCTCCGATTCCAGTATGATGACGTTCGGCGTTGGCGCGCCGTTATACGCCTCGACGGCAGCTGCGAGGCCGCCCATCTGAATGCGCAGATGGGCCTTGGCCATGCGTCGATCCTCGCCGGCCGCCTGGATGGCGGCGGCGGTCTCCACAGTCTCGCAGAACGCCTGTATCGATATGCGCGGCGCCGGGGCGATCTGCTCCTCGCGCCCGACGATTTCGTCAGGAACGGTTTCCGCTGCCTCTGTTTGCTCAGCTTGCTGCATCTGAATTCTACGTCATTGCCCCAGGTCGGTGATTTTGCCGGCCGGAGGCGTGGCGTTCACTTCCGTCGTCGCAGTCGGCTGGCCCAGCCGGTATTTCTCCATGACCGCGGTACGGCGCGGCGCGTAGATCGGCGTTTCGGCGCGTGGCTGCACCAGATCGGCAGGGTTTGCGACCATCGCCGCGAGATTGCGCTGTGTGGCGCACCCATAATTCCAATTGGGCTGATTTTCGAAATAGTCGCGATTGAGGCTCGGCCCGATGTCCTTCGGCCATATGCCGCAGGGGCCGGCCTGGGCGGCGATCCGCGGATAGGTGATGCGCACTGTCGCCAGGACCCGCGACGAAACCCGATAGTTGCGCACCGCTATACTGCGCGCCGGCACGCCGGTTGCCGCCAGGATCGATTCGATCTCGCGCAGCGAGTCGGCAGCCGAGCGCTCGTTGCTGCTACCGACCGGGAGATCGACGATGACGCCTCCGGTCGCCTGATCTCTCCAGGTCTGCCCGAACGCCAGCAGTTCGGCGCGCTGCTCCGGCATCAAGCTGCCGCGATTGGCGCCGATGAAGAGCTGCAGCGTATGATCCTTCTCCGTGATCGAGATCGGGTGGCGCAAGCGATAGTCAGCCGGCACGTCCGGAGCGGCGGTAATCTGCTGGTCGGTCTTGCAGCCACACACCAGCGCGGCGAAGCCGACAGCAAAGACCGTGCGCAGCGCGAGCCGCATGGCGGCGCGGCGATCGGTGATCGGGGTGCGGACACAGTGCATCGGCGGTCTCCAAATGTCCTGCGTCAATCGAGGATGAAGCCGTAATTGCCGTGGTAGGTGTCGGGTGGCGGTTCGGTCTTGCCACCGACGCCGTAGAGGCGATTGAAATTGCCGAGCAGCACCTGCGCCGGATCGCTGGGATCGGCGAAACCGTCGTCGGGCCGCGACAGATCCTTCCCGGGAACCGCGCGCACGATGTAGGGCGTCACCAGGATCATCAGCTCGGTGCGCTGATTGACGTAGTCGTTGCTCTTGAACAACGGGCCGAGAATGGGAAGCTCCATCAAGCCCGGAAAGCCGTTGATGTTGTGCCGGGTCTCGTCCTGAATCATGCCCGCCATCGCCAGTGAGCCGCCCGACGGAATTTCAACCGTAGTGTCGGCGCGGCGCGTGCGGATCGAGGGAATGGTCGCCGTCGCCGTCGTGCCGGGCTGGGTAATGACCAACGAGTTGCTGCTGGACAGGTCTGACACTTCGGTCAGCACCTTGAGACTGATCCGGCCGGCGCTGAGCACGACCGGAGTGAAATTCAGGCTGACGCCGAAATTCTTGAAGCTGATCGACGGCTGACATGTCGTCGGCGCTCCCGGGGTGTTGGACGTGGCCGAGCAGGAATAGCCGTTGAGGATCGGGAACTGTCCACCGGCGACGAAGGTCGCCGTCTCCCCCGAAATGGCGGTCAGGTTCGGCTCGGCCAAGAGGTGAATGACGCCGGCCTGCTCCATCGCCTGCAGCGTAGCCGTGATGTTTTTCCAGCTGCCGTTAATGGCGGAGCCGCTCAGCGACTGGCCGTAGGCCGAGAACGGATTGGTATTGTTGAAATTGACGACTGCCGTGCCGTAGCCAAGCGTGCCGGACAGATTGATGCCGAGCTGCTTGACGATGTCGCGCTCGACCTCCGCAACCGTGACTTTCAGCATCACCTGGTCGCGCCCGCGAATGACGATGGCATTGACGATCTTGCTGCCCTGCGGAATGGAGACCGCGTCGGCGTCGTTGAGCATCCGAACCGCGATGTCGAATGCCTGCTGCGACTCCGCCGCGTTCGCCACGGTACCTGTGAGGATGACCCCCTGCCCGATACCTTCGACATCCACTTCGGAATCGGGGATCGCCTGCTTGATGGCAGTACGGACGCCGTTAAGGTCGCGCTTCACGGCAATATCGAAGCCGGCGATCTGCTTACCGGCCGAGTCAAAGAAGAAAACATTGGTCTCACCGACGGCAATGCCGATGATGTAGGCACGCCGCGACGAACGCACCACCGCATTGGCGATTTTCGGATCAGCAACCAGGACGTCCTTGATATCGCGCGGCAGGTCGATCACCACGGACTTGCCGGCGCCCAGCGCCACGTGGTTTGCCGTACCGTCGCTGGAGGCAACTTTCACAGTTTGTGCCGACGCCACGTTGAAGGCCGCGCCGCCCGCAATGGCGAGTGCAAGCGGCGTAAGCAATGCGGCGACGAGGCTCACGCGCGCCGCCGCCCGGGTCGCCGTCCTTGCCGCCATTGCAATTCCCTCCGTGCGCATCATTGCGAGGCCGCCGAGATAGTGCTGACGCCGAATCGTATCGTTTGCACCGACGAGCCGTGATCGCTGGCTGTGCCGCCCTCGGGCGTCGAGGACTGCGAGTCGACAAGGCTGCGCAACGCCAGCGAAAGCGTGCCGAGTTGCCGTGACATCGCGAGCGTCTCTGCCTGTTGCGGTGTCAGTTCAACAGTCGCGGTCCTGCCCACGGCGACCTTCTGACCGCTCTTTTCCTCGACCGCCTGGTCCACAGCGAGCACCCGGACATTCCGCAAGATGGTATCGGTGACGATCTTTTCGCTGCCCGTGACTTTTTCGGCGGCCTTGTCGTGATGTGTCATCAGGATATCGACGTGGTCTTCAGGCAGGATGAAACCGCCGGCGGAGCTCTCCGCCGTAATATCCAAGGCGACGGCACGCATGCCTTTCGGCAGGATCGCAGCCAGGAAACCCGAGCCCTTGGCGAGCACCACCATCGGAGCAAAAATCGGTTGTCCAGCAGCGAGCGGCACGCGCACGATGGCGCCGGTGAATTGGCCAATAGCGTTGGGCTGAGATGCCTTGGTTATGAAATTGCCGTTCGCGGAGACCTTCGGCCAAACCTGCCAACCGATTTCATTGGCCGCTATCACGTTGCCGCGGCCCAGATCGGTCTTGGCGACCAGCACATCCGTAGTCTCGAGCGTCACCGCAGGTGATTTGGCCGGCTCGGGGGCCGACGCTTGACGGCCATGGCTCGCCAGATAGGCAGCGACGCCACCCGCGGCGATGGCCACACCCAGTACGACGAGACGCGCGGCTTTCATTACGCTTCACTTCCCGAATGACGCTATGGCGCGGAGCGCCGTCATGGCCGAATTTGACCAGCTAAACGTCAAAGCATGGTTAATGAGGCGTATCCAAATCGCGTTAATCTTGCGTTACGCCCGGCGTCGGACTTGAAATCGTAAACGCCTTGTTAAAGACCGAGCGCGGTCATCCACTCGGTGTGCGGATAAACCAACAAAGCCGCCGCCGCGAGCGCGATGCCGTACGGCACGCCGCCACCACGCCGATGCAGCCGGTCGATCCATTCGCGCCTGGCTAGCGGAGCCGGCAGCGGCAGCATGCGAAACTGAATCAGCGCCAAAGTCAACGCGCCACCCAGCAGGGACGCGTAAACCAGATAATCGAACAGATGGGCAAACCCGAACCACAGCGCGGTGGCCGCCGCCAACTTGGCGTCGCCGCCGCCGACCCAGCCGCAACTGAACATGACGAAGGTCAGCGCGAGCACCGCCGCGCCGGCCGCAAAATGCCAGGCCACTGCAACCGGACTCATTCCCGTCAACACCGCGAGCAGCACAAAGCCGCCCACCAGGATCAGCGAGACGCGGTTGGCGATCGTCATCGTCAACAGATCGCTCGATGCGGCAAATGCCATCACCGCCGGGAACAGCGTCAGGATGATTACCTGGGTCAACATCGCGCGGGACTCTCCGGGTCCTAAGTATCGCTTATCCGGCGCGAGTTTATGGGCGGTTACCACCGATCCGAAAAACAAAAGGGCTCCGGCGCGACCGGAGCCCCTCGTTGCAGAAATCGAGCGCCGCTTACTGGAGAGCGCTGGAAACGCTGCTGAAGGTATTCTTCAGATTGGTGCCGAGGCCCTGCACGACGGCGATGATCGCAACCGAAATGCCGGCAGCGATGAGGCCGTATTCAATGGCCGTGGCGCCAGACTGATCCTTCACGAAACGCGACAAAAGGGTCTTCATGAGTTGGCTCCTTAGGTCCACACGTGGCTGTCTGAGCGTGATCCAGCGGCCTTGTGCTGACCGATTTGGATCGAATGGAACCTAGCAACGAGAAATTTCGAGCGGGTTAAGTCCATCAAATAAACCAGCGGCTTCCTGTTCAATCGCCGACGTAGTTAACACGGTGTTTCGTCGTGCAGCGCCGCGCAATTTTGATGGATCATTCTCCACGTCCTGAAACGCTCCGTTAGCCATCCACGGGCGGGAACAGCCGAGTTATGTTCGCTGAACCGGATTGTTTTTACATTGGTGCGCGCGCCCGCTGAAGCGCGCGTCGCTGCACATTATTATTAAGTCTTTCGGAAGACATTTCCGGCCATTAGTTCTCACCCGAGTTTCCGCATTTTCGACAGGCGAAAGCCAAGACATTTCAAATAAAAATTGCACGGCTGTTCAGGGAGTGTTTCGATGAAGAGCGCAACCGGTACAACACGTCGCTTCGCCGCAACATGCGCACGCCTGCGAACCCTGGTGACGGCTTTCGGCCGCAGCAGGCGCGGCAATGTGGCGATCATCACCGGGCTGGCGGCCATACCCCTCATCAGCGCAGTCGGCTGCGCCATCGACTATTCGTACGCTTCAATGATCAAGACCAAACTGCAGGCCGCCGCCGACGCAGCAACACTCGCGACCGTTTCCAACAATTCGCCGGTCGTCACGACTGCGAAAGCCATGAGCAGCAGCGGCACCGTCACGGGTGGAGCGACCTACGCTCTGCAATTCTTCCAAGCCGACACCAGCACCTTTTCCGGCGTGACAAATACAGAAACCGTAACCCGAAGCGGGACGACCGTTACCGCGACGCTCACTTTCTCGTATCCGGTTCCAACCTTTTTTATGCGGGTCATCCCCGGCTTCAACAACATCACGGTCGCCGGCACATCCACAGCGAGCTTTACGCTGCCGACCTACATCAATTTCTACCTGATGCTCGACGTTTCGGGCTCGATGAGTTTCCCGTCGACGCCCGCGGAGCAGGCTCGCCTGATGGCGGTAAATCCCGACAATAACCTCGGCAATCCCGGCTATCCGCAGGGCTGCCAGTTTGCCTGTCATTTCAGCGCGCAAGGCGCCTGCGCACAGACCGGAGATCCTGTCCATCAGGGTCCGATCCCGGCCGTAGGTCAGAAATATGGAAGTAGCTACAGGCCGAACCCTTCGCCGGGGGGATATTGCCAGGGCTTTACTATATCACGGCTGGGCACAACACCCACATCGTTTACTTCCGGCACCACGAATGCGACCAACGGCGGCAACGTGAACTGGACCAACACGCCGGTCTCCTCCTGTCCGAACGCCGGCACAACATCCTGCATTCAATTACAGGCCGATGCAGTCGGCTATGGCGTCAACGCACTGCTGGTGCAGGCAACTACAACAGAAGCCAACACCGGAATCGCCAATCAATTCCAAATCGGATTGTTTCCCTTTATTCGACATCTTTGCACATCCGGCGCCGGCAGCAGCAACTCCTGCTCGGTGGGGCTCACCAACAGTTTCGGCACGGGAAGCACGCTCGCCACTTTTGCGGCGAATCTGGCGAACATGCTCGACACCGGCCAGGACCCGACACTTGGGTCCGGCGGCACCCATTTCGAAAACGCACTTCCCGAGATGAACACCCTCATCACGTCGGTCGGCACCGGGACCAGTCCAAGCAACGCTCTGCCTTATGTGTTCATCGTCACCGATGGATCACAGGACTATCAATACCAATCGGGCGGGGGCTGGGGTTCGGAAAACTATACCGCCACAACAAACGTGCCTTATCAGAACTCGGCGACAACCATACCCAAAAATGGCAGTCGAAATGACCAATATACCGGCCCCAATGCCACGGATTGGTGCGGGACAATGAAAGCTCGCGGCATCACCATTGCCATTCTGTACATTCCTTATCAGCCGATCACGAACGCAAGCACGATCTTCAATGATGAAGATGGCTATGCCAACACCAATGTCGGCTATCCGAGTGGCACTAACTACATTCCGGCGTCTCTGCAGAGCTGCGCCTCGCCAAATTTTTTCTATACGGCGAGCTCGCCGGCCGCGATAACGAGCGATCTGCGGACAATGTTTCAGCAGTCCCTGAGCACCGCTCATATCGCACAGTAGCGCCGCTGCCGCTCCCTTTCGGCAACGCCCGCGTCGGCGGCGTCGGGTCTCGCTTTCCATTCGCGACGCTACACCAGCCAACGTGGATTTTTGCCACGCGATGGTTTAGGGCGCTGCAGTGCGGAATGCCTCGCGTTGCTGCGCACGCATCCTCCTACGGTGCGGGCCTCACACTGAAAGACTACCGGCAGCACGCGACTGCCCTAACGTTGCGGGTTCAATAGTTTACAAGTGCGCGTGTGCAATATGCCTTCACGCCGCAACAGGCGCTTTTGCCAGGAGAGCCCGAGACATGGGGGTCGATTAGGGGGAATAGCCGACGGGCAGTGCGTCTTCAGCGAAACCTGCGCGAGGCCGCTGCTAGCAGCTGCTCGGAACGCCGTTGTATTGAATGCAAGTGCTGACTCGCGGCGTGACATACACGGTGTCTGAAAATGCCATCGATCCAGTGATGAAGTAGGCGAACACCGGCGTATAGGTATAATTGACAGTCGCAACCACCACATAACAAGGGTAGATATTTCCGCATGTATGTTTGGCAAAATTCGTGGGCAGGCCGGTGTAGGTATTGCCCTGCGTCAGCGCCGTTCCGTTGAGCGAATAGCTCCAGCTTACGACTGCGGTCGTGTTGGAGGTCGCTTTTATTTGAGAGAGAGTCACGATCGGTGTGCCCGTATAGGGCGCCATGACCTTGCCGGCCGCCTGCGCGATCCCCGGCATGGCGGCGGTGCTGATCTGATCGGTTGAACCGGTGCCGTATGTATTGGTGACAGCTCCCAACACGTATGACGCCGAACGGACCTTCATGTATACGGCGACAGCGTTCGCTGCGTCGAAAGTGCTGAGAAACATCACCAGCAGCATCGGCATGACAAGCGCGAATTCGACGGCGGCGATGCCGCGCGTCGATGCGGTGAAGCTTCGGAAGGTCTTGGCGGTTACGGGCCTCATCCCGAGTATGGCTCCACCCGGAACGCGCTAACGCCCATCATCTCGAGGGTACCGTTTTGGATCAGCCCAAGGTCAAACCCCAATGGGCCTGGAACCACCGGCCAAGGATAAACGAGCTGCACGACCATCACGTCGCCCGGCGCCCCCGGGGCGTATGTGTAGCTTGGCTGAGTGAGCAGACTTCCGCTGGCATTGTACATGGATGGCGCGGCGGTACTGGCTCCGGAAAACGATGATGCGTTCTGCACGGCGACAAACATTTTTGTGCAATTGAATATGGCTGCCGGACAGACCCTGGTGACGATGTCGCTGGCCGTCCAGTTCCCGTTCTGCGCCTGTCCGGTAAGGAAATATCTGGCGGCCTGATTGGCGGCATTTTGCAACGCCATCTGTCCGAACAGAAAAATCATCACTTCAAAGATGGCGAGCAGCGTCGCCAAAAACGGTGGAGCGATCAGGGCGAATTCGACAGCCGTTGCGCCCCGCTCGGTGCGGGCAAACCGGGAAATTTTCTTTGTCAGGCGCCTGAAATGCGCCGAGGTCTTTCGAAACATCGTGAGCCCGCTGTCGTTTCACAGCCGCCCTGCCAAGTGCGAGGCCAAGCCGGTTCCGAACGGCGCGAAAGATGCTCCTCAAATTGTAAATTATCCATTCTGCGAACCATTTGATGTCGGGCGATTCGTCGTTGCTGCGATTAAACGATCGTTTACCCAACCATCGCATTTGCCGGCGTGGAGGCTTCCGCGGACACTATTCGTCGCCAATTTTAGGGCTACGACGCGTTGTCTGATGCGCGTCGCCGCACGAGTTGCCGGCTTGGCCGTTCGGCACGGTCTTACGCTAATGCCCGCTTACGCTAATGCCCGGCCTGCATCACACAAACGGTGTCTGAAATGATCCAGGAATTGCTCGCCGTCATTGTGACCGCCGGGCAGACTTTTACGAAAATCCTACCGATCTCGATCGGTGTGGCGCTGCTGTTCACTGTGCTGACGTGGTTCTGGTCGTGCAATCCGGGACGCGCCTGGTGGCAGAAGAGCGACCTCGTGACCGATCTCTGTTACTGGCTGATCATTCCGATCATCACCCGCTTTCTGCGCATCGGCATGCTTATCGCCGTCGCAGCCATCGTGCTCGGCATTACCAGCGGCGATGGGCTCGTCGCCTTCTATGAACACGGCCACGGGCCGCTCGCAACACTGCCGCTGGTCGCCCAGGGCGTCATTTTTCTCATCGGCCAGGACTTTATCATGTACTGGACGCACCGCTGGTTCCACGGCGAGACGATGTGGAAATACCACGCGGTGCATCATTCCTCCGAGGAACTGGAATGGATCTCGGCGGCGCGCTTTCACCCGATCAATTTGTTCCTCGGCAGTGTTGTGGCCGACGTCACCATGCTATTCGCCGGCATTTCGCCCACTATCTTTGTCGTGCTCGGACCGCTGACGGTGGCGCACTCGGCCTTTGTCCACGCCAATCTCCCCTGGACGCTGGGGCCGTTCAAATACATTTTTGCTGGCCCCGTGTTTCATCGCTGGCATCACACGTCGCCCGACCGCGGCGGCGAAAAGAATTTCGCCGGCACGCTCTCGCTGTTCGACGTCATGTTCGGCACGTTCTACATGCCGGAAGGCCAACTTCCGGACCGCTACGGCATCGCCGAGCGCGATTACCCGCAGACCTTCGGCGCGCAGCTCGTCCATCCGTTCAAGCAGGCGCCACGGCAACCCGCGGCTGCCAAGGCCTCCAGTATGGTTAAATAAGCGTCACCACTGCGGCAGTGAGCGGCCGCCGGGCGCTGATTTGCAGTTCATTCACCAATTTGCAGTCAATTAGGGCTGTTGGTGTGCGGACGCTTGGGTTGTCGAATCCGCGTAGTGTATCGGAGAGTATCGATGACGGACAAAAGCGTGCGGGATCGCTCGCGCCTGGGCCTGGTGCTGTGGCTCGCGGCCGCCCTCGCCTTACCGATTGCCGCCTCGCCGGCACGCGCCGCCAGTCAGATCGTGGTCCACGTCGATCAGGCCCGGATCATCAAACTCCCCGAGCGCGCGGTCACGGTTGTGATCGGCAATCCGCTCATTGCCGATCTCACGCTGCAGCATAACGGACTGGCCGTGATCACCGGCAAGGGCTATGGCGCAACCAATGTTGTCGTCCTCGACAAGGATGGCGGCGTGCTCGCCGAGCACGATATCGAGGTCCAAGGACCGACCGATCCGACCGTCGTCGTGTATCGCGGCGTCGACCGCGAAACATACAGCTGCACACCGGATTGCTCGCGGCGCATTACGCTCGGCGATATGCCGGACTTTTTCGAGAAGACGATGACCGAGACCACCTCGCGCAACACCCAGGCGATCGGAGCCGCAGCGAGTCAGCAGCACTAAGTCAGGCCGATGCCGCTGCCGGGATCGGCAGCGCCGTCGTCGACTTGATCTTTTCCATGGCGAAACGCGACGTGACGTTCTTCAGCGGCACCGCGGCGATCAGGCGCTTGTAGAACGTGTCGTAGCCCGCGATGTCGGTGACGACGACCCGCAGCATGTAATCGACGTCGCCAGCCATGCGGTAAAATTCCATCACCTCCGGCATGGCGCCGACCACCTGGGCAAAGCGATCGAGCCAGTCCTGCGAATGGTCGCCGGTCTCGATCGAGACGAACACGGACACGCCGAGCCCGATGCGGTCCTGATCGACCAGGACGACGCGCTTTTGAATGACGCCATCGGCTTCCAGCCGCTGGATGCGCTTCCAGCAAGGCGTCGACGAGAGGCCGACGCGCGACCCGATCTCAGCGACCGACAGGGAAGCGTCATCCTGCAGGACCGCAAGGATTTTTCGATCAATTTGATCCATTGGAGATATTTTTCCAAAAATTCATATAATGACTCTCTATATAGAAAATTATTCTAAATCAACCCCCTTCGGGGTCGTAGCCGCCCTATCGGGGTAAGCCACGGGAGTTGCGCGCCTATAGGCCGGCTCCCCGCAGCAGTGCCTTGCGATTTGAGCGCACCGCCCAGCAAACGAGAAACACCGAAAGGTAATCCGGTATTCCGTCGTCCCGCCACGGCGCCGCGCGTCTCTCACGTGGCGTTCATTGCCGGGTGCCTCATTGCCAGGTGCCTCAGCGCAAAACGTCGCCGCCTTCTTCGATGTACCGGCGAATGATGTGGTGGGCGATGGCGTGCGGCACGGTTGCGGTCAGCCCCTGCGGGTGCTTGCGCAACAGCATCAGCACCAGCTCCTCGCGGCCAAACCAGCGCGCGTCCTCCAGCTCGCTGCGGTCGACAGTGATCTTGTCGGACAGCGCCTCGGCATGACAGCCGATCATCAGCGACATCGGGAACGGCCACGGTTGCGACGTGAAATATTTGACCTTCCCGCATAAGATGCCGGCTTCTTCCAGCACTTCGCGGCGCACCGCCTGCTCGATCGTCTCGCCCGGTTCGATGAAGCCGGCCAGGCACGACCACATGGTCGCCGCGAACCGCGGCGAGCGGCCGAGCACGCAGCGCTCGCCTGAGATCGGCAGCATGATCGCCACCGGATCGGTGCGCGGAAAGTGCTGCACCTTGCAGGACGGGCAATCGCGACGCCAGCCGGCGTCCACCACATTGGTCGGCGCCCCGCAATTCGGACAAAAGCGGTGCCGCGCATGCCAGCCGAGCAGCGCCTTGGCCTCGGCGAGCGGCGGCAGATGCTCAGCATCGACGAGGCTGTGTACCGCAATGCTGCGCAGGTCCGTGAGCTTGAGGTCGTCGCGCGTCTTGAGCGGCTCAACAGCCTTGGCATCGAGACCGATGCCGAACCGCGGCGCGCCGTCCATCAGACCGAGAAACAGCGTCTCGCGTGCGCCGCCGAATGCGCGCGCCTCGTCCGCCGTGAACAACGGCTGCAGCAGTTCGCCGTCTTTCCGCAGCACGACGAGTTCGCCGCCGATCAGATAAAACCCGGCGGCCGGATCGCCAGCGAATTTTTCCAGCGCGGCATCGTCGGTGCGGCAGGCCGCAGCGCGGTCGATGCGGCTTGCCGTATAGCCGAGATAGGGCCACGGGCCGAGTTCGGAGCGGATGGTCACGCGTTACTCGGCCGCTTCGCGCAACGGCCGCGGATAATACGAGTCGTACAGTTCCGGGCGCTGCCACTGCGGTCCGAGCACGCCCTGCTTGGCGGCACAAGCTTGCGATGAGCCGACCTCGTCGCGCGTGCTACGCAGGTAGCGTACGCGTTCGAGATCGACATCGACCACGCTCAAACCCGCCGCGGTACTCTCAAACAAGATTTCCTCGGGCGTCGCCACCATGGCGAGGCCACGCTGGCCGTGATCGAACAAATTCTGCGTGGTGACCACCACCGCCAGATTCTCGATGGCGCGCGCCCAGATCAGCGTACGCCAAGTCGCCCACAGCCGGCGCTTGTCAGTGCCGGCTGGCATGAAGATAAGTTCGGCGCCGCGCAGCGCCAGCGAGCGCGTCACCTCCGGCATATAGACCTCGCTGCACATGGCGAGACCGACCTTGCCGTGCGCGGTGTCGAACACCGGAAATTCGTTGCCGGCGACGTATTTGAATTCCCAGGTTTGCCCGCCGGTGTATATCCAAGGCCCGTTGGGGTGCGTACGGCGGTAGCGCACCGGCGTGCGGCCGTCCGGATATGCCATCACGATGAGGTTGTGCGCGGTCGCCGCCTTGCGATCGATCGGCTCGATAGTGCCGAAGACGACATGGACGCTCTGCGTCGCCGCGGCCTCGGCCAGCGCCGGAATCGGATCATACGCCGCCGGCATGCGCCACGGCCCCGGATAGGTTTCCGGAAAACATACGAAATCGGCGCCTTCGTGGGCGGCGTGCTCGACCGCACGGACAGCCTCGGCGACGTTGCGCTCGTCTTCACCCGGCCGATGGGCAATCGGCTGCACGATGGCGATGCGGAAGGTCATTCATCTCCTCCTACATGCATCCAAATCACATGTTGGCCGGATTGAAGCCGCGCCCGGCACTTTGGTCAAGTTGGCGACCCGGCGATGGAACCGCCCGTTCGCGTTGAAGTTAAAGCCACTTTCCCGGCACTGCATCCCGCCCGGCGGGGTCCCAGCACGGGTGCGCGAGTTGCGCCTGAAGGCCGGCGGTACTTAAATGTGCTGCGGCCAATAACCGGCACTGGGCCCTGAGGAGAAGACGCGATGGTTTCGGTCCTTCAACCCGATGCGCGCGGCGCCTACGCCGATTACGACAACCGCGCGCTATCGCGCGATCCGCAGCGTGCCGCAGTTTCCAATCTTCCGATCATCGACCTCGCGCCGTTCATGACCGCGAGCACGCGCGAGGACCGGATGCACGTCGCACGTGCGGTCCGCTCAGCCTGCATCGATATCGGCTTCTTCTATGTGACGGGTCACAGCTTCACGGCGGAGGAGCTCAACAGCGTCCTCACTCAGGGCCTGGGCTTTTTCGCCTGGCCGCTCGACGAGAAGATGAAGGTGCTGTCGCCCAGTGTCGACATGCCGGGATTTGTGCGCACGGGCGGGCTCGATCCGGAAAAGAACCGCGACAAGGTTGTCGACATCAAGGAACGGCTCTACCTGACGCGCGAGCTTAAGCCCGGCGAACAGGCGCGGCCCGATTCCAGGATCGGCAAGACGCAATGGCCGTCCCGCGATCTGCTGCCGTCGTTCGAGCCGATCTTGAAGACCTACATTGCGCGCCTTCAGCGCGTGACTGAGGCGCTCAATCACGCCTTCGCGCTGAGCCTCGATCTGCCCGAGGACTATTTCGACGCCCTTTACGGACGCCCCGATATGTCGCTGACGATGAATTTTTATCCGCCGGTCGATCCCAGCAAGCTGAAAGCCAGTCAGTGGAGCTTTTCACCCCACGCGGACTACTCCGCCTTCACGGTCCTGCTGCAGGACCAGAGCGGAGGCTTGCAGGCACGCAACTCGGCCGGCGAATGGATCGACGTAATCCCGAAAGCGGGCACGTTGGTTGTCAATGTCGGGAATGTCTTGGAGCGCTGGACCAACGACGTCTACAGATCAACGCTGCATCGCGCGTTGCACATCGGCAACGACCCGCGCGTTTCGGCGGCGTTCTTCGTTTACCCGGATGCCACGACCGTCGTGCACTGCATCGATACATGCCAAAGCCCGGGCAATCCGCCGCGATACGAGGACGTGACGACGGCGGAGTATGTGCGTGTCCTGCGCGAGGACGCCTATCGCACCGGCCGTCCGGCCGTGGCCGCCGAGACCGCGCAACGGCTGCGGAGCAATTAGCGCGTGGCTAGCCGCAAGTTCCAGCTCGGATCGTTGATTGCGGGGGTGGCGCTTCTCGCGAGCCTTGCCGCACCGGCCGGCGCGGATGACGTCGAGCGTTTCTATAAGAGCCACCCGATTTCAATGATCATCGGCTTTGGCGTCGGCGGCGGCTACGACCTCTACGGCCGGCTGGTCAGCCGATACATGGGACGATACCTGCCGGGCAGCCCGACGATCGTTCCAGAATACATGGCCGGCGCGGGAAGCTTGCGGGCCGTCGATTATCTTTATTCGGTGGCGCCGAAAGACGGGTCCGTTATCGGGACATTTTCCCGGACATTGCCGCTCGCGCCCCTGCTGAGCGGCGCGAACTTCGACAGCAGAAAATTCACCTGGCTCGGCAGCGTCGCACAGGATGTGATCGTCTGTTTCACGTCGCGGTCGTCGCCGATCAAGACCTGGGCGGACCTTCTCGCCAAACCATCATCTCTCGGCGGCGAAGGCGCCGGAGCCGAGCCGGACATCTACGCCCGATTTGTGAAGAACATCTTCGGTGCCAAGATAAAACTGGTCAGCGGATATCGGGGAACGAACGACATTTTCCTCGCCATCGAGCGCGGCGAACTCGATGGCGTGTGCGGGATTTCCTGGGGCACGGTGGTGAGCGTCCACCCCGACTACATCAGGGACGGCAAGATCAACGTCATCGTGCAAATCGGCCTGCGCAAACATCCGGACTTGGCCAACGTCCCGACCCTTGCGGACGTTGCGCAGAACAAAGACCAGCAGGACATCATCAAGCTCATCGTCACCACGCTTGCCGTGTCACGGCCTTTTGCCGCGCCGCCTGACATCCCCGCCGAGCGCAAGGCGGCGCTGCTCGCCGCGTTTGAAAAGACCACGCAAGATCCGAACCTCAGGGCCGAGGCGCAACGGGTCAAGCTCGACGTCGACTTTGTACCGGCTCGCGTCGTCGACCAGCTGCTGGCGACCGCTTACGCGACGCCGAAGGCGCTGATCACAAAGACGGCGGACGCCATCTCCAAATAGCCCTTTGAGCGCGAGCTGCCGACCGCTCAGTGCGGCCAGGGCATGATCGGCACGGTCGAGATCGCGTTGGCGGGCGAGCCGTTGACGATCTTGGTGCTGATGGCGAGGTAGACGAGCGTGTTGTGCGGCTTGTCCAACACGCGGTAAATCCGGGTCGCCTTGAAAAAGATGCTCGTCTTCTGACTGAACACCTCTTCCTTGTCGGTCAGCTTCGACAGGTCGACGCTGACCGGGCCGACCTGCCGGCACGAGATCGAAAAATTGGAAGGGTCTTCGTTCAAACCGAACGGCTGGCCCCAACCGCCCTTTCTGGCCTGCGAAATATGGCAGGCGACGCCGGGGACTTTCGGATCCTCAAAGACGCTGACGCACACCTTGTCATTGGGAGAAAGCAGATTGAACGTCGTGCTGACGCAATCCAAATCCGTGGCGAGCGCCGGACGAATGGACAAAACGGCCAGCGCGGCCAGCACCGCCAGATTGAAAAGCCGCTTCATGCCGATCTCCGATCTTTTCGTCACTCATCAGAACCCGGTGACTTGCGCGAGCATCGCATCGGCGTCGTCGGGCAAGCGGTCGCCGCGCCAGGCGATGTATTGATCGGGGCGCACGAGCGCAAGCGCGCGGCCGTAAAGTTCGCGCCCTTGCGGCAGCGTGACATCAAGAACCTTGAGCGGAATGCCGCGCGCTGCCACCGCACGCTCAAGCGGCGTCGCTTCCACTGCGTCAGGACCAAGGCGCAGCAGCGTGAAACCGCGGCCGAGCCTGTCGAACAGCGAGCTGCCTATTTGGCGGCGATCGTCGAGCCACAGGTGCGGCGCCCGCCCGCCGGGAAGCCCGCTCGGGATGTACGCGTCGTAGGTTTCAGGAAAAACATCTGGCGGGGGCGTGCCGTCGGGAATGATGACGGGAGATGCGTCGTACCGGCCGCCGATCTGCACACCGACGGCATCGACGTCCTCGGCGCGGTTGAAATGGTTGTAGCGCACGTATGTCATCTTCGCCGCCTCCGCACGCGCGGCATCGCCGGCCGGACCCTCGGCCTCGATATTGTCCGGCACGACGGCGTCGTGCATGCGCGAGGCGTATTTGCGCGATGCGCCGGTGTTGCGAAGACCAATCGGCTTGCGCTCGGCTTCGTAGGAGTCAAGCAAGCGCGGACCGCCCCAGCCTTGGAGCACCGCCGCCAGTTTCCACGCCAGATTTGAGCTGTCGTCGGTTCCGGTGTTCATGCCGAAGCCGCCGGTCGGTGTGAACAGATGCGCGGCGTCGCCGGCGATGAAGATGCGGCCGGCGCGATAGCGTTCGGCGACAAGGGCCTGGCCTGCGTGCCAGGGATGGTAGGCCAGAATCTCGACCGCGATGTCGGCGCCGATCGTGCGCTTGATCCAGTCGGCCACCTTGACGGTGTCGACGCCGCTGTGACCGCGCTCCGGCTTGATCAGCATCATGAACTCGTCAGCGCCGTTGAGCGAGAAGATGACGCCGCGCGTGTGCGGGTCGGGATGGATCGCCCAATACATCCAAGCGCGGCGATGGCCGACGAACTTCGCGTAAAGCTCCGGGATGCGCATGTAGATGGAAAAGAACTGCCCGGCCCAATACGCGTCCTTCTTCTGGATGTCGCCCTCATAGGCGATCCCGAGCGTCTTTCTGATGAAGCCGTTGCCGCCGTCGCACGCGGCCGCATAGTCCGCGTTGCAGACGATTTCATCATCGCCGCCGGTCTTGCGCGCGTGCAGCCGCACCCCATCCTCGTTCTGCGTGAACCAATCGACCTGCCAGCCGAAGCGAACGTCGATGTTCGGCGAGGCGCGCACGCGTTCGAGCAGATAGCGCTCCACATACATCTGATTGACATGAAACATCGGCTCGGGAAGCTGATCGGTCACCGGCATCTGACGCCGCATGGCGATGCGCTCGTCCCGGCTCGGCATCGGGAAGCGATAGATTTCGTGCGACGACAGCCGGGTGAAATAGGCCTGGTCGAACGGATGATCGCCCGGCAGGCCAAGACGGCGCACCTCGTCGGAAAAGCCGAGGCGGCGGTAAAGCTCCATGGTGCGGGCATTCTGGCCGTTGCCCTTGGGATGCCAGCGGCTCTCCGGCTCGGCGTTGAAGATCGTACATTTCGCGCCGTGAAAATCGAGAAACAGCGCGAGCACCAGCCCGACCGGCCCGCCCCCCACGATCGCGACCTGCGTCTGTGTTTCCTGCACCACGCCGCGAGCTTGCGTCAGGCTTCAGGCCGGCACAATAGCGGCTGGCCGCAATCGTCATTGCGAGGAGCGAAGCGACGAAGCAATCCAGAATAGCCTCGCCGGAATCGCCGGCCGCCCTGGATTGCTTCGTCGCCCTTCGGGCTCCTTGCAATGACGATTCAGTGCCGCGTGACCCAGGCTCGCGCGGCGCGTTGCGCAGCGGCGATTTCAGCCTCTGACATCTCTTCGGCGATCTCGCGGCGCAGCCGAGCCGCCTCCGCGTTGCCGCGCATCGCCGCGATGTTGAACCATTTATGCGCGGCGATCATGTCGGCGGAGTTCGAGCCACCGGTCGAATACATCATGCCGAGCTGGAACGGATCCTGCTGCACCGTGGCCCAAGTAGCGCTAGACATCGCCGTCTCCCGTTATTTCCTGCCGACCTGCCGGCAGCGGTTGGGACGAGTCTGCACGCGCGAGCGCACGTTAAAATTCAGGTCTTCTCCATAAGGAAGATACCGGAAGGCGACGACACCCGGCCGACAAAAACAATTCTTTGCTATTCAATGGCTTATCCGCACCCTTACGTAGTTCGAATCCGATTGCGGTTTCTGGACAAGCCTTCGGGGACACCTTCCGGGGCGCAATCCGACCGGGGGCGCCGCGCGCGAAAACGCCGGCGCGGCCTCCTTTGCGGAATCGACTCAGTCTTTGAGGACCTCGCGGACCGTTCGCGCCAGGTCTTCCTTTCGATAGGGCTTGCTGAGCAGGCGAACGCTCGTGCCGAGCGTTTGCATGTCGGTCAGCCGCGCACCGGGGAAGCCCGACGTGAGCAGGACCTTCGAATCCGGGCACCGCGCAACGACTTCGCGGGCCAGCGCGCATCCGTCCATTTCGCCCGGCAGGACGACGTCGGTGAACAACAGGTCGACCTTGCCCTTGAGGGCCAACAGTTCCAGAGCGCGCTTGGCATTGTCGACTTCAAACACCTCGAAACCCAATCCGATCAACTGCTTCACCACGATCTGGCGCAGTTGCGAATTGTCCTCGACCACCAGGATGGTTTCGTGTGCTTCGGCCTCCGGCTGCAACGGCGGCGCCTCGACATCCTCCGCCACACCGACTGTGCTCGCGGGCCGCAAATAAAGCCGAAACGTCGTGCCGCGCCCGGGCTCGCTGTAGACGTTGATGTGACCGCCGGACTGCTTCATGAAACCGAACACCATGCTCAAGCCGAGGCCGGTGCCCTTGCCGGGAGCCTTGGTCGTGTAGAACGGTTCGAAAATGCGGGCCGCGACCTCGGGCGTCATCCCCTGCCCTGAGTCGCTGACCTCAATGGCCACATAACTGCCGGGAACGACCTCGGCGTGGTGCGCGGCGTAATCCGCGTCGAGATGGGCCGTATGCGTTGCAATGAGCAGACGCCCGCCATTCGGCATGGCGTCGCGCGCGTTGTTGGCGAGGTTGGCGATCGCGGTCTCGAGCTGCACACGGTCGACCGTGACCGGCGGAATCGAGCGATCGAGATCGAGGTCGACGGCAATGTCCTGGCCGAGCGTGCGCTTGAGCAGCATACTGATTTCTTCGACCAGCATATTCAGATCGACCTGCTCCGGCAGCAGCGGCTGACGCCGCGCGAACGCGAGCAGCCGCTTGGTCAGCTCGCTGCCGCTCAGCGCCGCGCTGATCGCGCCCTGCACCAGTTCGGTCTGCTCGGCGTCGCCCGGGCGCAATTCGGCGAGCACGTCGAGATTGCCGATGATGATGGCCAGCAGGTTGTTGAAGTCGTGCGCCAAGCCGCCGGTCAAATGGCCGAGCGCCTCCATCTTCTGGGAATGACGCAACTGATCTTCGAGCTGCCGCTGGTCGGTAATGTCTTCGGAGAATGCGAGCAGGTATTTGGGCGCGCCGGTCTCGTCGGGGACCGGCAGTTTTTTCGTCCGCACCAGCCGCTTGCCGAGCTTGCGCGTATTGAGCGTGCCTTCGTAAATCTCGTAAGGCTTGTCCGACGTCAGCGCGCGTTTGTCCTGCAACTCGATCAGATCGGCGTCCTGGCTCTGCGCCAGATCGCGCACAGTCTTGCCGACCAATTCGGCGCGGTCGATGCCGAGCAAATCCTCGCCGGCACGATTGAGATAGATGCACCGGCCGGTGCCGGCATCCTTCACCAGCAGCATGGCGGGAAGGCTCTCGATCATGACGTCGAGGAAGGCGCGCGTGCGCTGCAGCTCCTGCTCGGCTTGGTGCCGCTCGGCGATCTCGGCCTTCAGCGCCGCGTTCGAGCGCTGCAATTCCTCGGTACGCTCGCGCACGCGCCGCTCCAGATCGCGGGCGCGGTCCGCCAGCTGCGCCCGGGCGGCGGTCAGCCGGTCATGCAGCCAGCCGGTCTCAAGCAGCAGCGCGGCCAGCACGAAACTCGCGGCCAACAGGCCGTAAATGCGGCCCGCATAGAAGCCGAGATCGAAGCGTCCGCCGTTGAGGATGGAGCTGAGCGCCACGTCGAACAGCCACGCCGACATGACCACCATCAGCCACAGATCGAGAATGCTGTACGGCCGCCGCCATACCAGGACGGCGAGGGCCGCCAGGGATAATGTCCAGACCGAGCCGACGGCGATCGTCAGAGCAAGCGTGTTGTGGTTGCCGGCCATAATCGCGGGCAGCATCGCCTTGCCCGCCGTAGCGAGGGCCGTCAGGCCCACTACGGCGGCGACGACGGCCGCAAGCGCGACCAGAAACATGGTGCGAACGGAACCGACGTGCCGGATCGAGGCGGCGTCCCGGTCCTTGCCCAGCGCATAGGCGATCACGGCGAGCGGAAAGCCGCCATGCCAGAACACATAGAGCCACGCGGTGCTGTCCGGCCCGGCGTCAAACAGTCCGCCCGGCGCGAACAAATCCGGAAACGTCAGGGCGTGCGCCACCGCCATCAATGCGGTGAACAGATAGCCGGAGGCCAGCGCGCAGACCGCGCTCGAGCGCAGTTTTGCGAACTGCTCGAATAAAAGGACGGCCGTGATCAGATCGTTGATGGCGAGCGCCGCTTCGTAGCTCGGGATGAAAGCCGGCACCTTCGGCAGCGGCGCGCCGGCAAACGGCGCCGCACATGCGAAAATCAGCGCGGATACCGCGATGACCGCGAACGCCAGCCGGCGATCCGCGGGCCGCACCGGCGCCGTCGAGAGAAACCCGCGTTCGGTGTCGTCTGTGACGGCGGACATCGACGCTATGATGCGGATTGCAGCGCCGGCGCGGTGGCCGCGGCGGTGACATCGCACACCGGCCCGTTGTGCGCCTTGGCGAGAAAATCGAGGAACGGCTCAAGCGGCATCGGCTTGGCGAAGAAATATCCCTGCGCCGTGTCAAAGCCGAGCTCCATCAGGCAGCGCAGATCGTCCGCCGTCTCCACGCCTTCGCCGCACGCCGTGGCGCCGAATTGATGCGCAAGGCCGACAACCGTCTGACACAGCGCGCGCTTGAGTCTGTCGGCGCCGCAATTGGAAACGAACGTCCGGTCGAGCTTGATCTCGCGGAACGGCATGTCCTTGAGCCGCGACAGCGAGGCGTAGGCCGAGCCGAAATCGTCGATCGACAGCGCGACGTTGCAGAGCCGCAGCTGCATCGCGACCTCGTGGATCCAATCCGGGTCGCGGATGATTTCGTCCTCCGTGACCTCGACGATCAGCCCCGGAAATTCCCGCGTCGGGGGGATCAGCTTGCGCACCACATCGACAAAGCCCGGCGCGTTGAGCACCGAGGCCGGCATGTTGATGGCGAGCTTGAGCGGATAGCCGGCGCTCGCGAGCGTGCCCCAGTCCGCCATGGTGCGCCGGGCGACAAAGATAGAGAGCGGCCGGTAGAGCGGATCGCCAGCCGGCGGCAGCAAATCGACCGGCTGGATCACGCCCTGCTTCGGGTGACGCGCACGGATCAGCGCCTCGGCGCCGCAGACCCCGAGCGTGCGCAGGTCGATCTTGGGCTGATACCAGACTTCGAGCCAGCGCTGTTGCAGCGCCGCGCCAAGATCGACCGGCGAGCTTTGGGGCGCGTCCGGCTCCTTTGCATTGTCGGGGTGCGATATTTCCGGCCTGGTCACCGATTGCAGCCGCGCCTTGAGCTCGGCGGCGCGGAACGGCTTGCGCAGCGATGGCGCCATCCACAGTCCGTGCGAACGGCCGATGCGTTCGATCTCGGCCAGCGTGGCCTCGTCGCGGCCGCTGATCAGCAGCACCATGCCGGAATATTTCAGAACGTCGAGCTTGCGGATGACGTCGACCGCATCGGACTGGCCAAGCGCCAGATCGAGGATCACCAGCGGCGGCTGCGATCGTTTTATCTCGACCAGGAAGGCGACCGGATCGGTGAATTGCTGCGCCGCAATACCGACCAGCGATAACACCTTGCAAACCATAGTCCCGATTTGCGCCTCATCATCAAGGACAAGCGCCGTTTTCGGGAGCGTTTGCTCAACCAACTCACTCATCAGGCAACCCGGAATTCGTCCCTGTATAATTTTGCACCTTTCCCCATTAAAGCTTGCTTAAAGCTTGAGGCTGACTTGCGACGAGCGGCATCCGGGCGTGATCAACAAACAACAGACGATCGGCTTTGCTGATTTTCATCCCAGCGCCTGTCCGCACGCCCCGTCGCATTGACTTTGAGCCAAAAGCCCCCGCATAGGACTAAGCCGCAAACATCCAGCAGTTCGCGGCAACAGCAGCGTTCGTCCCGCAACATCCATGACCACCCTCATCCTCTTTCTCGCCGCGTTCGCCGGTGGAGCGTTGAACTCGCTCGCCGGCGGGGGAACGCTCATCACCTTTCCGGCGCTGCTGTTTGCCGGCCTCAATCCGATCGACGCCAATGCGTCGAGCGTCGTCGCGCTGTTTCCCGGCACGTTTGCCGGCGCCTGGGCGTACCGGCGCAGCATTCTCGCCATCACCGAGTTCAGCGTGCGGGGCTTTATCGTGTTGAGCCTGATCGGCGGGCTCCTCGGCGCGCTGCTCCTGCTCTACACGCCGCCCACCGTGTTCTCCGCGCTGGTGCCGTGGCTCATCCTGTTCGCCACGCTCATCTTTGCGGCCGGCAATTTCGCGCCGCTCGAGGTGATCCGCCGCATGCAGGCCGGCCCGCGCGCCGCCCTGTTCTGGCTCTTCATCATCGCGATCTACGGCGGTTATTTCGGCGGCGGTATCGGTTTTTTGATGCTCGCCGCCTTCACGCTGTTCGGCATGCGCGACATCAACGCCATGAACGGCCTCAAGATGGGCCTGGTCGGCGTCATGAACATCACCTCGATCGTGGCATTCATCATCGCCGGCGTGGTGCGCTGGCAAGAGACAGCGCCGATGCTGATCGGCTCGATCGCCGGCTCCTACATGGCGGCGCACTGGGCGATGCGCCTCGACCAGCGGCTGATCAAGGGCTTCGTCATCGCGCTCGGCGCGGTGCTGACCGCCTATTTCTTCTGGCGCGGCGCGTAAGCTTCATCACCCGTCATTGCCGGGCTTGACCCGGCAATCCATACTGCGCCCCCGCATGACGGCCAGTCCGCATGGATGCGCGGCCCAAGCCCGCATGACGAGAGAAAAGGGAGAATGTCCGAATGCCACGCGCACCGCGCGTTGCGATCATAGGCGGCGGGATCGGCGGGCTCGCCGCGGCGCTGGCACTGGAGCACCGGGGCGCCGAGACCATCGTGTGCGAGCAGGCGCCGACCCTGAGCGAGATCGGCGCCGGGCTCAACGTCACGCCCAACGCCGTGAAGGCGCTGCGCGCGCTCGGCGTCGAGAGTAAGCTCAATGCGGTGGCCTGCGACACCAACTTTCTCAACATCCGCTCCTGGGACTCCGGCCGCTACATTTCGCGCACGCGAAGGAGCGATTTCAAGGAAAAGTTCGGCGCCCCCAACCTGTCGGTGCATCGCGCCGATCTGCTCGCCATCCTCGCCGGCGCGCTCAAGTCAACCGACATCCGCACCGGCCTGCGCGCCGTCTCGGTCGAGGGCCGCGCCGGCAACGCCGTGGCGCGCTTTGCCGACGGCAGCGAGATCGAGGCCGACATCGTGGTCGGCGCCGACGGCATCCACTCAGTGGTGCGCAACAGTTTGTTCGGCGCCGACGTGCCGCGCTTTACCGGCTGCATCTGCTGGCGCGGCATGGCGGCGGCGGACGCGGTGCCGCGCGACATTAATATAGTGGACGGCACGATGTGGATGGGCCCCCACGGCCATGTCGTGCATTACCCGGTGCGGCGCGGCGAACTCCTCAACATCGTCGCGCATTTCGACAGCGACGGCTGGACCGAGGAATCCTGGACGCGCGAATGCGACGTATCGGAGCCGGTGACGACCTATGCGGCCTGGCACACCGACCTCACCCGCATCTTTCCGTGCAGCACGCGCTGGTACAAATGGGCGCTTTACGATCGCGATCCGCTCGAACACTGGAGCAAGGGCCGCGCCACTTTGCTCGGCGATTCCGCCCACGCCATGCTGCCCTATCTCGGCCAGGGCGCCGCCATGGCGATCGAGGACGGCGTCGTGATCGCCGCCATGATCGCCAAACAGCCGAACGATCTCGACGCGGCGCTGCAAGATTACGAGCGCTTGCGCGCGCCGCGCGCCAAAGCCGCGGTTCTCGGCTCGCGCGCCCGCGCCAAGGAAAACCATCTCGCCTCGCGCTGGGCGCAGCTTCGCCGCAACGTCAAATTCGCACTGCGCGAACGCTTCGGCGGCGGCGGCAAAAAAGGCGACAACACCGCCTTCCAGGTCGGCTGGCTCTACAACTACGACGTCGGCACGGAGATGGAATAGAGTTGTTTTCCCCTCCCCCCATTCGCACTCGCGAATGGCGGGGAGGGGTCAGGGGTGGGGGGCTCTTTCTTTGGTCGTTTGGCCGCAGTTTTTTTTGGTTCGCTCCCCAAACCCGCGTGAGACATTCTTTCCCCTCCCTCCATTCGCACTCGCGAATGGCGGGGAGGGGTCAGGGGTGGGGGGCCTCTCCGCTGGGCTCAGAATCGAGGGAACAGATCAGGGGCCATGCCGCGCCGAAAAGACGAGACACGATATCGAGATCCACGCGTGCCGCTCGCTCGCCAGCTGCGCCGCATGATGACGCCTGCGGAGCGAAAACTGTGGTGGCATCTTCGCGAGGCCCGATTTGCAGGCAGCCATTTTCGCCGGCAGGGCACGATCGGCAACTATTTCGTGGATTTTTGTTGCCACACGAACAGGCTCGTCATCGAGGTTGACGGCGATAGCCACGCTGACGATCGTCAGATTGTCGCTGATGCAAGACGAACTGAATCTTTGCAAGCGCGCGGCTATCGGGTGCTCAGATTCTGGAACAACGACGTCCTCACCAACATCGAGGGTGTCATGACAGTTATCGCGAGCGCGCTCGCCAGCGGAGAGGCTCAAGCGCCCCCCACCCCTAACCCCTCCCCGCCATTCGCTGCGCGAACGGGGGGAGGGGAATAGATTTCGCGCCGGGCTGTTCTTTACCTCCCCGCGGAGATCGCTCACCCCTTCTTGATTCCCGCCACGTTCGCCACCTTGGTCCAGCGGGCGATTTCGCTCTTCATGAATTTCGCGAATTCATCGGGGCCGGCGTCGAGCGGATCGTCGCCGAGCTTGTGCAATGTCCCCAGCGCGGCTTCCGTGTGCATCGCCTGTCTGGCGGTGACGGCGATCTTGTCGACGATGGCGCGCGGCGTGCCGGTCGGCGCGAACAGGCCGAACCACAGGCTCGTCTCGACGCCGGGCAGTCCGGCTTCCGCCATGGTGGGCACGTCCGGCAGCGCGCCGGCGCGCGTGCGCGTCGTCGTCGCCAGCGGCCGCAACTTGCCGGCCGCGATCAGGCCGACGATGGTCGAGGTCGGCGAAAACGTCATCAGCGTGCGCCCGGAGACCACGTCCTGCACCGCCTGCGGGCTGCCCTGATACGGCACCTGCGTGAGCTTGATGCCGGCGGCTTGCGCGAACAGCTCGCTGGCGAAATGCGGCATGCTGCCGATGACGTTCGAATCGAGCGCCTCGTTCGGCTTCGCCTTGCACAGCGCAATCAGCTCCTTGACGGTCTTGATGTTGCTCTTCGGATTGACCACCAGAATGATCGGCGCGTTCTGGATGAGCCCGATCGGCGCGAAATCCCGGGTCAGATCCAGCGCCGCGTTGGGATTGATGATCTGATTGGTGATGATCGACAGGGTCCCGAGATAAAGCGTGTAGCCGTCCTTCGCCGAGTGGGCGACATATTCGGCGGCAATGCTCGAGCCGGCTCCCGGCTTGTTGTCGACGACGAGCTGCTGGCCGAGGATCGGCGCCGCGGCCTGCGCGTACACGCGCGCTACGACATCGGCGGCCGCGCCGGGCGTGAACCCGATGACGACGTGGATCGGCCGCGACGGATAGGCATCAAGCGCTGCGGCAACGCGCGTGAGCGGCGGCAGCGCGGCGGCGCCCGCGGCCAAGCGCAGTAGTCTGCGACGCGGCAGAATCATGGCGTCCTCCCAGAATTGGCTTTCCCAGTTCGGAAGCTTCCAAGAGAACGATTTTGTTTCTTTAGCTTTTTTAGATTGGCCGCCCGCCCGAAGCCCCAGTCGCCGCCGTTACGGACCACATCCGGCCGGCAGTCTTGCAACAAGGCTACACAGCCGCCGCCGGGCGCGAAAGAGCCCCGCAAGCCACAGCGTTATTATGACGCAAACGCCACCGGGCGCGTGGCGCTCATCTCCTTCTCCCCGCACGCGGGGAGAAGGTCGGAATGAGGGGGCGCTTTAGCTGCCTGAGCATCGGAATTGTCTGTAGCGCTTGAGCCTCAACCCCACCGCTCAGAATCGCGGAGAGGCTCCCTCACCCGGACTGCTTCGCCGACGCTCGCAATTACGACCTCTCCCCGCGCGCGGGGAGATATGCATTCGCTCTACCGCGCGTGCGTCTCAATATGCGTAATGAGGACCTGTACGTTACTACCTTGCCAGGTGACCTGATACGAGATCAACGCAGCCTCTTTTTCGGTCGTTATGTCCGCCTGACAGGTTTTTCGCGCCGACGTATCCGTTATCGTCTTGAAGTTCGTCAGCCCCGTGAGCTCGACGTTCTTGTCTTTGAAAATCTTGCGGATCAGTCCGGTCGTCGTATCGGCGCTGCAACCCGGCAGGGCGGGAAAGAACACATTATAGAGTCTGCTCAGGCCGATGATGAGAAATACCAGGCCGACGATGGCGGAAATCCACCGCGGAATTTTCGCCTGTGCCTTCGCCGGCGCGGCCGGAACGGCCGGCGGCGCCGCGCCGGCACTCTCGCTATTCGACATGAGTTGTCCCCCCTCGTCGGCTCACCCAAGCCAGCATACACGCTAATCCGTGCAACGAGGCACCAGAATGAAACACGCCGCTCTGCCGTTCGCCGTCGCCGCCACCGCACTCGCCAGCGCCTGCGCCCTAACCTCCGCGCCACCCGCAACCGCCGCAGCCCCGAAACAAAAAGCCATCACCTGTCCGTTCCTGAAAGAAGGCCGCGTCACCTTCGACATCCCGCCAAAGCTCGGCGCGCTGCCCGCCGCGATCGATTGCGATTGCCCGGTCAAGGCCGGAGCATTTTCCGGAAAAGTGGATGCCGGTTTTCCGAAGAAAATGCGACCAAATCTCTAAGGAGTTCAGTTTCAGAGACGGCAACCTCTTTCTCCTCGCCATGGACGAGGCGGAGCCGAGGCGCGTCCGCATCATAATCTCGGCCCAGCGCGACAAAAGGACCGGGGCCTACGCGGGCCAGATCTTCGTCGACATGGGCGGCAACCAGCTGATGCTAGAAAACGACGTGAGGCGTGGTCGCGAAGGAATGCAGCCCCGGGCGCAGCTCGTTCGGGCGCGTCCCGCAAACGGATGTTCTTCGATCAGCGTGATCACTTCGGCGATTTCTCGGAGTATCTTTTCTGCGGTATGGCTGCCGGCGACCCGGACGTAGTAATCCCAAATCCTTTCGCGGTCAGCGAGAGCCTCAGGCGACCAGAGCGCCACCCCCTGGCCTCGGCCATCTACCGATTCTTTTGTCGGATGAAATCGTCGATGCTGGACTCTCTTCCCTGTCCTGCATCGAGCGAACGGATGCCCTTGTCGATTTCCGCGCGCAATGCTCGCAGCTTCTCGACGTGCGAGAGCAAGGTCCGTCCGATCTGTTCCTGATCCTCGGCGGGCAGCCGCTCTACCTCGGCAATGGCTTGTTCGAGTGTTTTGACCATAACCACATTATACCAGATCGGACGACGCAAGTCAGAGGTCGCCAAAGGCTGGCAGCCCGGCGCAAATCACCCTGCTGCAGAATGGCGACTCCCCGCCGCGCCCATTCCAAGGCCCTTGCGGCGGCGCCATTGCACGACGCTTGCTTTCGCCCCTTCTCCGGCCAATATACTCTCCGGGAGGTTGGCGGTGGGCGAGCCACTCGCCAACCGGGTCAGATCCGGAAGGAAGCAGCCCTAACGAGCGCGGTTCGGGTCGCTCGTCAGCCTCCCACTCTACTTCGAATTGGCCGCTCCTGTGCCCTCACCCTGAGGTGCGAGCGAAGCGAGCCTCGAAGGGTGGTCGCGAGCCACCGTCCTTCGAGGCTCGGCCGCATAGCGGCCTCGCACCTCAGGACGAGGCCGAGTAAAGTGCGACAATGACCGACGCCACCACATCAGCCGCCGCCTATCGGGTTCTCGCGCGCAAGTACCGGCCGTCGACCTTCGCCGACCTGATCGGCCAGGACGCGATGGTGCGCACGCTGACCAACGCGTTCGAGACCGGACGGATTCCGCAGGCCTGGATTCTCACCGGCGTGCGCGGCGTCGGCAAGACCACAACGGCGCGCATTCTCGCCCGGGCGCTGAATTACGAACTGCCGGACGGCTCGATCAAAGGCCCGACGGTCACCATGCCGGTCGTCGGCGTGCACTGCCAGGCGATCATGGAGAGCCGGCATCTCGACGTCATCGAGATGGACGCGGCGTCGCATAACGGCGTCGACGACGTGCGCGCCATCAACGACGCGGTGCGCTACGCGCCGGTGTCGGCACGCTACAAGGTCTACATCCTCGACGAAGTCCACATGCTGTCGGGCGCGGCCTTCAACGCGTTGCTCAAGACACTGGAAGAGCCGCCGCCGCATGCCAAGTTCGTGTTCGCCACCACCGAAATCCGCAAGGTGCCGATCACGGTGCTGTCGCGCTGCCAGCGCTTCGATCTGCGCCGGGTCGACGCGGCGGCGCTGGTGGCGCACCTGCAAGGCATCGCCGGCAAGGAAGGCATCGAAGCGGCGCCCGAGGCGCTGGCGCTGATCGCGCGCGCCGCCGAAGGCTCGGTGCGCGACGCGCTGTCGCTGTTCGATCAGGCGATCGCACATGCGGCGGGGCCGGTGCGCGCCGAGGACGTGCGCGGCATGCTGGGGCTTGCCGACCGCACCCGCGTGATCGATCTGTTCGAGGCGCTGATGCGCGCCGACATGCCGCGCGCGCTCGCCGAACTGCGCGACCAGTACGACACCGGCGCCGATCCGGTGATGATCTTGGGCGACCTCGCCGAGTTCACGCATTTCGTCACGCGGCTGAAAATCGTGCCGGCGCTCGCCAACGACGTTTCGCTGACGGAAGCCGAGCGCACGCGCGGCCGCGACTTTGCGGTGAAGCTGTCGATGCGCGTCTTGGCGCGCACCTGGCAGATGCTGCTCAAGGGCATCGCCGAGGTCGAGGCCGCGGGCCGGCCGCTCGCCGCCGCCGAGATGGTGCTGGTGCGCATCGCCTACGCGGCCGATCTGCCGACGCCCGACGAAGTGATCCGCTCGCTCGGCGATGCTGCTTCGCCCGGCAACGGCGCCGGCGCGGCGACTGCCGCGGCGATGCCGGCTGGCGCGCCGCGCGCGGAGATGCAGGCGCGTTCGCCGATGCCGCAGCGCACTGACGCGCTCGGCGGGCCGCGCGGTGCGCCGCGCGCCGCGCTGGCGACGGCCGCGCCGTCCGCGATGAGCGAACCGCGCACGGCCGACAACACTGTGCCGGTGCGCGCGCTGGCGAGCTTCGAGGAACTGGTCGAACTCGCCACCGAAAAGCGCGACCTGACGATGAAGAGCGCGCTCGAGCGCGACGTGCGGCTGGTGCGCTTCGAGGACGGCAAGCTCGAAATCGCGCTCGAGCCCGGCGCAACACAGATGATGGCCGGCGAACTATCGAAGAAACTCAACGCCTGGACCGGGCGGCGCTGGATGGTCGTGATCTCCGGCGAGCCGGGCGCGCCGACGTTGCGAGCGCAGGCCGAGGCGCACAAAGCCGAACTGAAAGACGGCGTGCGCGCCGATCCGCTGGTGGCGGCGGTGCTGGCGAAATTTCCCGGCGCCGAGATCGTCGCCGTGCGCCCGCCGGCCGGCGCCGCCGCAACCAATCCCGATGAGCTGCCGTTGAACGGAGAAGGTGATGGCGATGTTGCCGATGACCAGTGAACGGAAAACCCTAGCTTGCGTTTCCCGGACGCGGTGCAGCGCGCAGCGGTGCACCGCAGGTCCGGGACCGTTACAGGCCCGGCGTTTGTGACGATCCCGGGTCTGTGGCGCACCACTTCGCTACGCTTCGTGCTGCGCCGCGCCCGGGAAACATGACAAAGGTTTAGCGATGGCCGACTTCATGGGCCTGATGAAACAGGCCGCGGAATTCAAATCGAAGATGGAAGCGATGCAGGCCGAGCTCGACCGCATCGAGGTCGAAGGCGCGGCGGGCGGCGGCATGGTCGCCGTCACGCTGTCCGGCAAGGGCGACCTGCGCCACACCCGCATCGACGATTCGCTGTTCAAACCGGATCAGAAGGAAATCGTCGAGGACCTGATCGTCGCCGCGCACGCCGACGCCAAGCGCAAGCTCGAGGCGATGCTGGCCGACAAGATGCAGGCGCTGACCGGCGGCCTGCCGCTGCCGCCGGGACTGAAGCTGTTCTGATGCCAGCGCAGCAACATTTGCCCGTCATTCCGGGACCGAGCGAAGCGAGGAGCCCGGAATCCATAACCCCGGTCCGTGAATATGGATTCCGGGCTCGACGCGGAGCCTGTCATCGGGCCGCGCGACTTCGCGCGGGCCCGTTGGCGTCGCCTCGGAATGACGGTTAGGCAATGCCAGCCGCGGTCGCCGGACCCGAGATCGAACGCCTGATCCAGCTGCTGGCGCGCTTGCCGGGGCTCGGCCCGCGTTCGGCGCGGCGCGCGGCGTTGCACCTGATCAAGAAGCGCGAGGCGCTGATGGCGCCGCTTGCCGCCGCGCTCGATACGGCGATGGAGAAAATCCAGATCTGCCGAACCTGCGGCAACATCGACACGCAGAACCCGTGCACGATCTGCACCGATCCGCGGCGCGACGCCTCCGCCATCGTGGTGGTGGCCGACGTTGCCGACCTGTGGGCGCTGGAGCGCGCGCACGCGCTCAACGCCCGCTATCATGTGCTCGGCGGCACGCTGTCGCCGCTCGACGGCGTCGGGCCGGAGGACCTCAGCATAGACGCGCTGATCAAGCGGGCGCACGACCCGGCGGTGAAGGAACTGATCCTGGCGCTCAACGCCACGGTCGACGGCCAGAGCACCGCGCACTACATCACCGACCTCTTGCACGACCGCGACATTAAAGTAACGCGGCTCGCGCACGGCGTGCCGGTCGGCGGCGAACTCGACTATCTTGACGAGGGCACGCTCGCCGCCGCGATCCGCAGCCGCACGCCGTTTTGAAGGGACTGCCTGCAAATTAGCCAGCGGCCGCCTGCTTCGACACCAGCCGCGGCAAAGCCAGCGAAAACATCGATGAATCCAGCGGATTTGCCAGCGGTTGGCCCCGTCCCGAACTTGGCCCGCGCCTTGCATAGTGGGTTCTGCGATCTCGGTCTCACTCACGTGTTGAATGAGAGCGCTGGAGCCCCGGCTTTCCCGGCACCGGGGCTCCATTTATTTTGGGTATCCGCAACCCGGCTCAAGCGCGGCGGTTGTCATCGTCTGCGCAGGCGGACGATCCAGTCATCGATGCATATCGGCTCGGACACGGCTGTTGCGAAACCGCAGCCGCCGTGTTTACTGGATGCTCCGCCTTCGCGGAGCATGACAACGCGATGAGCGACGACATCCCATTCGATAAGTCTTTCGATTTGCTCCCCGACGCCCCGAAAGAGGTTGCGGGGGGCGTGCGCGCGGTTGTTGCCAACAATCCGGGGCCGTTCACCTTCAAGGGCACGATGAGCTACATCCTCGGCCGCGGCAAAGTCGCGATCGTCGATCCCGGCCCGGACGATGACGCCCATGTCGCCGCGCTGCTCGACGCGGTGCGCGGCGAGACCGTCACCCACATCTTCGTCACGCATACCCACCGCGATCATTCGCCGGCCGTGCCCAAGATCAAGGCCGCGACCGGCGCCACGGTTTTCGCCGAAGGCCCGCACCGGGCATCGCGGCCGATTCACATCGGCGACACGCGCCGGCTCGACGCTTCGGGCGACATGGATTTTCGTCCCGACACGGCGCTCAAGGATGGCGACACGGTCGCGGGCGACGGCTGGACCATCGAGGCGGTGACGACGCCGGGCCACACCGCCAATCACATGGCGTTCGCCTACAAGGAGGGCGGCCTGTTGTTCGCCGGCGATCACGTCATGGCGTGGTCGACCACCATCGTGGCGCCGCCCGACGGCGCCATGAGCGACTACATGGCGTCGCTGCAAAAACTCGCGCGCCGCCGTGAGCCAATCTACCTGCCCGGTCACGGCGCCCCGGTGCGCGACGCGCAGCGCTATGTCCAATTTCTGATCCGCCACCGGCAGGGCCGCGAGGCCTCCATCCTGCATCGGCTCGGCAAGGGCGCAGCCGACGTGCCGACCATCGTCAAGGCGGTCTATATCGGGCTCGATCCCCGCCTGACGGGGGCCGCAGGGCTTTCAACATTGGCGCATCTTGAAGATCTGGTGGCGCGCGGCGTGGTGGCGACAGACGGCCCGCCGTCGATCACCGGCACCTATCGCCTGACCGAGCGGCCGCGCGGCTGAGGCACCGGCCGCGGCGGCGGCGCCTTCTCCTGCGGCTTTTCCGGCTGCGGCGCCGAGAGCACGGCATCAATGTCGGTGATCAGGTTGCGCACGCGCGCGGCGTTGCTGCCGAGATCGCCGCGGCCGTAACGCGAGGCCGAGCGCACGTCGATGCGCGTGCCGTCAGTCGTGGCGCGGATGCGCAGCACGACATCCTCGGGAAAACCGAGGATCAGCGAACGCGCCACCGCCTCGATAACACCGTCGGCCGGCCGGCCCGCCACCGGGCCGCGCGGCGGCCGCGCATCGACCACGCGCCACTTGCGCCTGACGACGATCTTCATGGCGACGTCGAAGGCTTCTTGCGGGCTCGCCGTGGTCTCCTCCGGATCGATGTCCGGATAGGCCGCATGTTGCAGCTCGGCGGCGTAGAGGCCCTGATAGGCGATCGGATTGGCGTCGCGCGGCCGCAGCCGCGCAATGGCGTCGAATTGCGGCGGATCGATCGGATCGGTCGTCACGTCGTAGATCGCCGGCAGCTGATAGGCGCGCGCGCCGAGATAAGCCGGATAGCCGATCAGCGCGAGGCCGATCAGCACCGCCAGCACGGCTTGGCGCAGGCCGCCGAGACCGTCGCGCCAGATCACGATGCCGGCGCCGAACGCGAGCAGAATGGCGACGGCGGCCAGCACCAGCGCGCCCGCCAAGGTCGACAGCGCCGGCACCAGATCCAGCGCGCCGGAACGCACAACGATCAGCGCCATGAAGGTGGCGACCAGCGAAAACAGCGCAAGCCGCAGCGACCAGGCCGCCAGCCGCGACACCGGCTCCTCGATCACGCGCCGCCGTACCATGGCAGTGGCTTCCCGCCCGTGTTTCCGCGGTTTCCGTTCCGCCGCCGAAATGGCATAGTGGCTCCAATTAAGGCACGCAATGGGCGGGCGACCCGCCAAACCGGAACCGGTTATATTGCACCGCGTTATTCTGAACCGGCTCACGAGGGGTCATGCCCGACAACGACGACAATCCGCCGGATAACGTCATTCCATTCGGCCACCTCGTACCGTGGGCGATCGCCGACGAACTGCGCCGCTATTACGGCAAGCTGGTCGACGAGCCGCTGCCGAAGAACATTGAGGCGCTGTCGCAACAGCTCGCCGCCAAACTGACGAAAAACAAAGAAAAGGTTTGACGGCCGGCGCGGCTTCTCGTTCCGCCCGCGCGGCGCCCGCTTGACTAATTCATAACCTTGCAGTTATACATAGATCAATAACCACCGGGTTATGGATTGCCCATGCCGAATGCGGACGACGTGCTATTTAGAACGCTGGCCGATCCGACGCGGCGGGCGATCTTCGAGCGGCTGTGCCGCGACGGCGAACAAACCGTCGGGGCGCTCACGACGCGGGCCAAGGTCTCGCAACCGGCAGTCTCAAAGCATCTCGGCGTGCTGAAACAAGCCGGGCTGGTGCGTGACCGTCACGAAGGCCGGCAGACGCACTATAGCGCGCAGCTCAGCGCGCTTGCGCCGCTGATTGATTGGACCAGCCGGATGACCGGATTCTGGCAAAACCGGTTCGACCGGCTCGAAGATCTGCTCAGAAGGATGGACCAATGACCGAACCTGCCATTGAAACGCGCACCGTCGTCGTCGAGCGCGAGTTTCCTTTTCCGCCGGAAAAGCTCTGGCGCGCGCTCACGCAACCGCACCTGATCGAGGAGTGGCTGATGAAGAACGATTTCGATGCCACCGTGGGCCACCGCTTCAATCTGCGCGGCGAATGGGGCGGCGTGCTGGACTGCGAGGTTCTGGCGGTCGAGCCGCACAAGACGCTGTCCTACACCTGGAATCATGCGCATGCCGATGCGGCCTTCAATCTGCAAAGCGTCGTTACTTTTACGCTCACGCCGACGGCCACGGGCACGCAACTGCGCATGGAGCAGACGGGATTCCACCCCGAACAGAAACAAGCCTTTGGCGGCGCCAAGGCCGGCTGGCAGCAATTCTTCACCAAGCTCGAACAACTCCTGGCGCGAGCAGGCTAAGTCATGAAAGACGCCACTCAACGTTCGATCGTTCGCTGGATTCACCTCGTCTGCAGCATTCCGATCATCGGTTACATCTATAGTCCGTTTCAACATCTTCCCGACTACGCGCCGCCGACGCGTTTTGTGTTCTTTCCCATCATGGCTCTGACCGGGCTTTGGATGTGGAAAGGCCACCTCGTTCGGCGGATGTTTGCAAGGAGATCGGTGTAGGCTACCGCTACATGCTGCTACGCTTAGTACAAAACCCAATCAGATTGATTCGTCATTGCGAGCGAAGCGAAGCAATCCAGGGCCGATTGTTTTGATCGCGAGGCCGCGCTGGATTGCTTCGTCGCCCTTCGGGCTCCTCGCAATGACGAGACCTCAATAATTGTCGAACCGCCAGGCGTTCGGGTGGCGCACCTTGATGGCGGCGGCTTCGGCGACCGAGCGCGCGCCGACGTGCAGGAGCTCGGTCTTGATCTCGTCGAGGAACAGGTCGGCGACGTGCGGCGCGCCGGCCGGGCCGAGCGCGCCGAGGCCGTAGGCAAAGCAGCGCCCGGTGAAGCAGAATTTGGCGCCGAGCGCGAGCGCGCGAATGACATCGAGGCCGCCGCGGATGCCGCTGTCGATCATCACGCTCGCGCGCGAGCCGACCGCAGACACGATCGCCGGCAGCACGTCGATCGATGCCGGCGCACCGTCGAAATGCCGGCCGCCGTGGTTCGACACCCAGATGCCGTCGGCGCCCAGCGCCACCGCGCGTTCGGCGTCCTCCGGATGCAGGATGCCCTTGACCACGAACGGCCGCTTCCAGCGATCGCGCAAGCGCTTGAGTTCCTCCCAGGTGTGGCTGCCGCCCGAGCGCAGCTGCATCACTTCGGCGGTCGCATTCTGGTTGGCCTTCTCGGCATAGGGCACGAGGTTCGCGGTGATCGGCATGCCGTTGCGCAGAAGCTGCATGGTCCAGGCCGGCGAGGTCAGCACCTGCCAGGTGGTCCACGGGTTGATCGGGAACGGCACGCGGCAGCCGTTGCGAATGTCGCGCGGGCGCTTCGACTTGCCGGCCGAGTCGACGGTCGGCACCAGCACATGCGCGCCGGCCTCGTCGGCGCGGCGCACCAGATCGTAGGTGATGGCGTGGTCGTTATAGGGAAAGCGATAAAGCTGAAACCAGAACACGTCCGGCGCGATCGCGGCGATCTCCTCGATCGAGGCGTTGCCGGGCGTCGCCAGCACGTAGGGGATGTTGCGGCGCTGCGCCTCCGCGGCGAACAGTTTTTCCGCCCCCGGCCACATCAGGCCGGCCGAGCCCATCGGGGCGACGCCGATCGGCGCTGAGTATGTCTTGCCGAACAATTCGGTGCTGGTCGTCACCTTGCCGTCGATGCAGTAGTGCGGCAACAGCTCGATCGCCTGGAACGCCGACGTATTGCGCTCGATGCAATATTCCTCGGTGGCGCCGCCATCGACAAAATCGAAACCGAAGCGCGGCACCCGCCGCCGCGCGCGGGTGCGCAGGTCGCCGATGGTCGGATAGTGCTGGCGCAGCCGCGCGGTGGCGCCGTTCTCGGCCTTTTCGGCTCTACCTCGATCGACCATGATTTCCTCCCACGCCCCCGCGGGCGCCTCACCGATAAACCTCGCGCCGATGGCCGACGGTCACCACCAGCACGACGAAACGCTCGTCCTCGATAGCGGCGACTATACGATAATCGCCAACGCGATAGCGCCAGAGTCCCTTGCGGTCGCCGGTCAACGCATGGCCGAGACGGCGCGGGTCGTTGCTGCCGGCGATGCGCTCGCGCAAATAGTGCAGCACGCGCCGTTCGGCGTCCACACCGAGCTTGCGCAGGTCGCGGACGGCGGCGCGATCGAACTCGACCCGCCAGGCCGGCGCAGCCATCAGCGCATGTCCCGGAACAGCTTGCCCTTGGACTTGATCCGAGGGTGGAACCGGTTTTCCGAAAAGGACATGCGCCGCATCTAGCCTTTCGTGCGCTTCTTCAGGTCGCGCTCCAGGCTTTCGAGCGTCACCCGCGATCCGCCACGTCCAAGCCGCCGCCGCGCCAGGTAATAGTCCTCGATATCCTCGAGCTGGCGCAGGATCGCCTCACGCGCGTAGTAGCTCTTGCTGCGGCCGGTTTTCTTGGCGAGCGCGTCGAGTCGCTGCTCGATGTCAGGGGGCAAGCGAAGCGCGAGCATGTTGGAGCCTCCAATGTGCTATACATGTATAGCAAGCCGAGCACCGGGACAATGGTTGCCGCCATTCTCGCGGCCTCTCCCTCCACGCTCAGACTCGCGGCCTGCTCCTTCTCCCCGCTTGCGGGGAGAAGGTCGGGATGAGGGGGCCTCTCCGCCGGGCTGAGAATCGCGGGACTGTCTGAAACGTCGCGGCCTCTCCCTCGACGCTCAGAATCGCGGCAACGCCCCCTCACCCGCCGCGCTTCGCGCGGTCGACCTCTCCCCGCGCGCGGGGAGAGGTGAACAAACAATCCCGTTCTCGCGGCGGCCCTGCTCCTTCTCCCCGCGCGCGGGGAGAAGGCATAGGCGGCCTTCGGCCGCCGTCGCTGCAACAAGAACGCGATGCGAAGCATCGCTATGATGAGGGGGCCTCTCCGCGGGCTGAGAATCGCGGCGCTATCTGCAACGCCACCGCTCGATCCGAAGCGCTCAGACTCGCGGCAACGCCCCCTCACCCGCCGCGCGGAGCCTGTCATCGGGCCGGCCACTTCGGGCCGGACCCGTTGGCGCGGTCGACCTCTCCCCGCACGCGGGGAGAGGTGAACAAACATTCCCGTTCTCGCGGCGCGTTTTTGTTCGCGTCCGAGCTTTGTTGCACGGCAAGAACAAACGCCTCCCGAACACATAAAGAGGGAGGCGGAGCGCCGAAAGGCGCGTAGCCAACCGCCGCGCCACACTCGCGGATGTCGCCATCCGGGAATGCACGCAGACAAGTCTGCGCAGTCTGCGCAAACCGTCTGCTGCACGGCGCGCGCCACGAATGATTCGCTTGCACGAACCACCCGCTTCGGGCGCGCTCGCCTTCCGGCGCTCCACCGCGGCTCTCGTCGCAGGGCGAACGCTGACGACTCGGTCCAGGCCGCGCTTCACGCGAAGAGGAGGACGCAGGCGTTACCCGCGCCGCTCTTCGCGCTTAAGCCAAGCACCTGGCTCGCCGGTCATAATGCCGGCGGGGACGATGCCCGGACCGCCCGAGTGCGGAGTGTATCG
>Ga0265339_10000070_pt1 | contig 88938 bp, 68 predicted proteins | sample 4CB219metaG_FD_202085 | JGI IMG/M metagenome (GOLD analysis project Ga0265339, IMG submission 202085) | Rhizosphere microbial communities from Carex aquatilis grown in University of Washington, Seatle, WA, United States - 4-CB2-19 metaG | ecosystem: Host-associated > Plants > Roots >...
CTGGCTACGCCGAGCAAAGCTCGGCTTCGCCAACGCGGTGATGGAAACCCTCGACGGGTTTCCAAACCTTCCCGCGCTCTGGCTACGCCGAGCAAAGCTCGGCTTCGCCAACGCGGTGATGGAAACCCTCGACGGGTTTCCAAACCTTCCCGCGCTCTGGCTACGCCGAGCAAAGCTCGGCTTCGCCAACGCGGTGATGGAAACCTCGCCAACGCGGTCGATGGAAACCCTGACCTGAAGCGCCTCGCACCGCGCAGCTGGTGAGGGGCCATCGTGTTTCACGCCCGAAGGACCGGGCTCTTGCCCGGCGCGACTCTGAAAGGGGTTGCGGACTTCTGGCGCGCGCCTATTTCAGCGACACTTCGCCCGTCGCGTATCCCACGAACTTCTTGTTGATGAGCTGGCCCACCTTGATGATGTACGTGCGCCCTTTGTTGAAGCCGTTGTTCGTGTCGAGATCGTAGGGCTCCTGGAACACGAGACCGCCGCTTTGCGACTGGGTCGAGTATTGGTCCACCAGCGTTCTCGGATCCTTTTTGTCCAAAAATTCGATGGTCAAGGCGCCCTTGGCCGGTGGCTTTTTGAACACCGCCACGAGCGTAATCGGCCAACGCTCCTCGCTCGGCTTCTTGGTGACCTCGGCGGTCGAAGGATGCTCCGCCAGCCACTTGGCCAAAGCGTCGCCCTCCGCGCTCGGAGTCGACGAGGTCAGCACCCAGACTTTTCCACCGTGTTCCTTGGCAACAGCGACATTGGGATCGGCGGCCGCGGGCTTCTTGGCCTCCTGTTTGGCCAGCGTCAAGCTGGCGGGCTTTTGCACTACCTGGGCTGCGGGAGTTCCTGCAACCAACAAAGCCAGTCCAACGAACAGCGTCTGCATCGTCGTCTCCTTCCACCAAAGGCCGACTACAACAACAGAAAGCATTGTCGGACGCCGTCGTGCGGCAGTCAACCGCGCAAACAGCCTTCTCAGCCGAAGACGATGGTGCGATTGCCTGAGACCAGCACGCGTCTCTGGAGGTGCAGCCGGACCGCCCGAGTCAGCACTTCTCGTTCAAGATCGCGCCCGGCGCGCATCAAATCGTCCACCTCGTCGCGGTGGGTGACGCGACGGACGTTCTGCTCGATGATCGGGCCTTGGTCGAGCGCAGCGGTTACGTAGTGGGCCGTGGCTCCGATGATTTTCACACCGCGCTCTTTCGCCTGGTGGTACGGCCGGGCGCCAGCGAATGCCGGCAAGAACGAGTGGTGGATGTTGATGATGCGGTTGGGCCGGCTCGCGACGAACTCGGCGGAAAGAATCTGCATGTAGCGCGCGAGCACCACCAAATCCACGTTCAGGGAGTCGAGCAACGCGAGCTGTTCCTGCTCTGCTTTGCGCTTTTGGTTGGGCTCGACCGGAATGACCGTGAACGGAACTTCGAAGTGTTTGCACACTTGCGCGAGCACGTCGTGATTCGAGATGACGGCGACGATGCTTCCGCCGAGATCCCCCAACTGTTGACTCAGAAGCAGGTCGTAAAGGCAGTGCGAAGCCTTCGTGGCGAACACGGCCACCCTCGGTACGTGATCCGAGAAAGTGAGCTCCCACTTGAGGTCGAAGCGTCGGGCGAGGGCGGCGATCTCGACGTGGAGCTGTTCGCGGTTGATGGTGAAGCCCGTCAGATCCCACACCAGGCGCATGAAGAACTCGCCGCTGTCGACCTCAGCGTGCTGGTCGGCATCGAGAATGTTTCCTCCATGGCTGAATACGAAGCTCGATAGCTCCGCCACAAGGCCGGTACGGTCGCGGCAGTTGACCAGAAGGGTGGCGGTGACCGCTTGTTCAGATGCCATGGTTCCCGTCGCCGCTTGAGAGTCGTCCAAGCTCGCCGGTGTCACGATCATGGTGAACCATGCGAGTTAGATAGTCTGGAAGGCTGGGGAACGCAAGCGGACCGCGGGCCGGCAACCTCTACTCCAGCTCGTTTTGGACCTCCGGCTGGACCTGGCCTGTCGGGTCGCCCTGGGCGGTGATGGCCCCTTTGCGGGTGAACGTCGCCAGCTTGATGCAGCCTTGGCTTCCCATTGCCCGGGCCGTGAACTGCGCGGCAGTGCCGGCACCGCTGCCCGTGTAAGCCGGGATGTAGGAATGGGCATCGGCCAGCGCGAACTTCAGCGCTAGCCAGACGTTGTCCGTACCCCAGACGGGAGATCCGCCCGGGCAGCGGCCGCCGGTGAGCTGGCAGCAGTAGCTGGTTTGCTCCAAGGTCGCCGCCGGACCGGGAAACTGCTTCGCCAGGGGCGTCGGTTTGCCATTCGAGTCGGTCCCGGTGAAGTCACTCATGTAATAGGTCAGCGAACCGGACCACATCTTGTTGAGGTGGGCGGCGGCCTCGACCGTCCTCGACTTGCGCACGTAACGTGTAAAGGCGGGAATTGCGACCGCAGCCAGAATGCCGATGATGGCGACCACGATCATCAACTCAACCAGAGTAAAACCGCGGGAAGACCGGTCTTGCATGGGATCCCTCGCAACCTGCCGGTGCACCGGGTGTGCCAGAATGAGAGCTATCCGACGCCCGTGACGTACGCCAGCAGATTCAAAGGAGAAACTTTCTGGAAACCGAATCGTGACGAATTGCACAGAGAGAGACGCTTTTTGTCCACGCTGGGAAAAAAGGGGGCCTTGATCGACAAAAACTGTCCGCCCAAGCCGGGGCTCAAAAATAGAAAAGCGGACCCCACGCGGGATCCGCTTCTAGGAACGGTAAGACCAGAGAAGGGTTAGCCGACCGTGCCGCCGTCCACTGCGGTCGTGTCGATGCTGGTGCCGGTGTCGACGCCTGCGCCGCCATCGACGCCTGCCTTCGTGTCAGCGCCGCTCGCGTCGACCTTGACGCCTGCATCCACCTGCGCGGTGTCGATCGCGGTGTTCTGATCGACCGAGGCATCCGGCTTGACGGTCACGTCAACCGAGGTGTCAACTCCGATCGGAGCGTCCGTCTGCGCTACGTCCACAGCGGGGGCCGTGTCTTTCGCCGCGCCGTCCGTGCTACCGCCACCGAGGTCGTTGTTCTGGTTGCCACTGTCGCTACCGCAGCCAAATGCTGCGAGCGAAAGAGCAAAAACTGTAACTGCAAGCTTCCTCATCATAGCCTTCTCTCCTGTTTGTTCTCTGCCGGGATCGCGTTTGGCGCGGCATACTACTCGGATCGTTACAAAAGTAAAACTTTTTTTGACGTACTACGGATGAGGCTGCAATCGTGTTCCGCGGAAGAAAAATAGTGCGACTCCGAAGGCGCAATTGAAATGGCCATTACAGAAGATCCAGCCCTTGGGGACGACTCGGTGGTCGACATCGAGGCCGATGAAGACGGCCTCGTAGCGGTGGGCGGGTCGCTTCATCCCGACGTTCTCGAAAAGGCCTACCGGCTGGGGGTCTTTCCCTGGTCTTCGGATCCCGCCGTGACTTGGTGGTGCCCCAATCCGCGGGCGATCTTCGAGCTCGAGACCTTTCATGTGTCCCGCAGTCTGCGTAAGACCATTCGTCGATTGGGATGGACGTTTCACCTCGACCGCGATTTCGAAGGGACCATGCGCCGCTGCGCCGAGGAGACCGCGGATCGACCGAGTACCTGGATCAGCGAAGATTTCATCGCCGGCTACTGCGAGCTTCACCGGCGGGGCGAAGCCCACAGCGTCGAGGTTTATGAGGGAAATGAGGCCGTGGGCGGTCTTTACGGCGTCGCCTTCGGCGGCTTTTTTGGCGGCGAGTCCATGTTTCATCGACGAACCGACGCCTCGAAGGCGGCGCTTGCCCATCTCGTATCGCATTTGCATGACCGAGGGTTCGTGCTGCTCGACGCCCAGGTGATGAATCCGCATCTCGCCAGCTTGGGCGCTCGGGATATTCCGCGGGTGACGTTCTTGTCTCGTCTGCGCCGAGCACTCACGCTGAACGTAACATTCTGATTCGCCGCCGTCGGCTATGATGCGCCGATGGTTTCATTGACGAGGCGAACCGCGACGCAGCTGGCTCGGGCAGGCGCGGTCGTTGCGCTGCTTGCGACGAGCGTTTGTGCCAAGCCGGCCGCGCCGGCGCTCACCGTACCGAGCTCTAGCTACCGGCTGAAGGTCATCCGAGTGTATCCGCACGACCCGGGCGCCTTTACCCAAGGCCTGCTCTTTCTCGACGGCAAGCTCTACGAGAGTACCGGGCTTTACGGTCGCTCGTCGATTCGACGTGTAGATCTGACGAGCGGCCAGGTCGAGGCGAGAGTCGGCCTTCCCGACGGGCTCTTTGCCGAAGGACTGGCGCGCGTCGGGGATCGCTTGATTCAGCTCACGTGGAAAGAGGGCAAGGCGCTCGTCTGGGATTTGTCGACGCTGCACAAGTTGTCAGAGTTTTCCTACGAAGGCGAAGGCTGGGGACTCTGTTACGACGGACGGCGCCTGGTGATGAGCGATGGAAGTGACAGGCTCATCTTTCGCAATCCGACCACCTTCGCCAACGAAGGCGAGGTGCTCGTGCGCCGGGCAGGCTCGCCGGTTCGCAATCTCAACGAGCTCGAGTGCTCGGCCGGCGTCGTCTATGCCAATGTCTGGCAGGACAGTCACATCGCCCGAATCGATCCCGGCTCGGGCGTGGTGACGGCGTGGATCAGCGCCGCCGGGCTCCTTGATTCGTCCGAGGCTGCTGGGGTGGATGTTCTGAACGGCATCGCGGAAATGAACACGACGGGACATCTGTTGGTGACCGGCAAGCTGTGGCCGCACGTATACGAGGTCGAAGTGGTTACCGATGCGAAAGGTGGCGTACGATGACGTTCCACCGAATCGTTGCTCGCGTGGCGATCTTCGCGGCTGTGCTGCTGGCCAGTGGGGCAAGCGCGGCGGCCAATGCGGATGACGGCAGTGACCTGACGGTTTATGCGCTGACCTTCGGGCCTGGCGAGCATCCCTTTCTGAAATTCGGTCACAACGCCATCCTGGTTCAGCCCAAGGAAGGCACCGGATGGGTGTTCAACTTCGGGACCTTCGATTTCGCAGATCCGGATCTTCTTCTCAAGTTCCTGCGCGGGCGGTTCAGCTACTGGCTTTCGGTTGGCGGGGCCGAAGCCACCCTGGAGGCCTATCGCGCTGAGGATCGGACCGTTCTTTCGCAAGAGCTGGATCTGACGCCGGCCCAGAAGTCGGCACTCTGGCAAGCCTTGCGTGAAAATGCGCGGCCGGAAAACCGCGCGTACCTTTACGACTACTTCTTCGACAACTGCTCGACCCGGGTGCGCGACGCCATCGATCGGGTGATTGGCGGTCGCATACGCGAGGCTGGCCGAGCTCCGGCGGCACTCACGCTGCGGGCACACGCGCTGCGATCCGTGGCGGACTACCTGCCGGAATACCTTGGGCTCTACTTAGGACTGGCGCGGGCGACAGATGTGCCCATCGATCGCTGGACCGAGAGTTTTTTGCCCGATCGGTTGGCGGCTCTTCTGCGCACGGTGCGGCTGCCGGACAGCGCTGGTGCCGGAGAAAGGCCGCTGGTGCACTCGGAACGGGTGATCTATCAATCCACGCGGCCACCCAAGCCCATCCGCCCGCCTCAATGGGCCGTCTATTTTTTCGTCGTCGGCGTCGTCGTTGGGGCACTTCTATTGTTTCTCGGGCGAACGGCTCGGCGGATTTCCGCGCTTCGGGTTGCGTTCGGCGTCCTCACGTCTTTGTTCGGCATGGTCGCCGGCCTGCTGGGACTGATCCTGATCTTCTTTTGGGCCTTCACGAACCATAAGGTGGCGTACGCCAACGCGAATATTATGCAGCTCGCGCCGTGGCTGTTGGTCCTATCCGTCTACGGGATCGGGGTGGCGTCAGGTTCCCCAAAGGCTGTTCGGCGGGCCGCTTGGCTGGTCCTTTCGGCGGTGTTTCTGTCTGCGTCGGGAATCGTCGCCAAGGCGTTGCCGGGACTCAACCAGGACAATTGGCCCTTCATCCTGGCGTGTCTGCCCATCTGGACGGGCCTTTGGCTCGGCCTGCGTAGCGTGCATCAAGCCGTGCGGGGCCGGGCCAGCTAAATTTGCACGGAGTGCATTTTCCTAGCTGGAGTATGGGGTATTCAATGGTAAGGTGTCAGTATACGCACGCTCGTTTAGGACGGGGTCATACCTATGAATACCCGCCGACCACGGTAGAGCTTAGAAGTTCGAACTCCCAACCGTAACCGTCGAACCCCTCGCGCGCAGGAGGAATGTGCAATGATCGAAAACGAGGATTCCGTAGTCACTTCGCTGAACGAGCTGCGGAAGCTGAAGCACGAGCGAATTACCCGGCAAACTCAATCGCGTCCTCACGCCGGTGCGGCCCGCGCCGTCGCTTTGGCGGAAGATCCGGCCGCTGAGCAGTTGACGCCGCCGCCATCGGTGGCGCATGCGATGCTCGGGGCGCAGCTGGGTGGTCGCAGCGGCGGTGGAGCGTCCGTTTCGACGAACCCCGACGCGTTCGCGCAGGCCGCTGCCTACAGCACGTACCAGGCACCGCCGGTCATTCAAACCAAGACCACTTACAAGGCCGCGGTCGTCATGTCGGTGTTGCTGCTCGGTGCGGCCGGCGCTGGCTACGTGAAGTTGCAAAGCGACACGCAGGCCGTGCTTGCTGCCAAGGATGCCTCTGTCAAGCAGGCAGAAGAGACTCGCAACAAGGCGGTCGAGCAAGCCGCGAAGGCCGATCAGGTATCGAGAAACAACCTTCGCCAGTGCGAGGAAAAGCTCTCGAAAGCCACCATGGCGGCCGTAGCTCCAGCCGCCGCCGCACCTGCGCCGGCCCTGGCAGTCGAGAAAAAGGCTGAACATCCGGCTTCTGCTCCCAAGAGCACCGCGCGTGCCGCCAGCCGCCACTCGGCGGCGGTGGCTCGTCCGGCACGCCGAACGACGGCTCAGGCCGAACCCGCCGCGGCCAAGGAATCCGCAGTTCCGACCATCGCCAAGAAGAAGAAGGTCGACAACGACCCGTTGGCTGGTCTCGGCAAGCTGTAGACCGCCGCAATGCTTGGGTGGGGGACCGTCCGCGGTCTCCCGAGCGGCCTTTGGGGCTTTTTTTGACCTGGGGTCTCGATTGCAGCACCCTGAGGCATGCTTCCAGCAGCCGAGGAAACCGCGTTTTTCGATAGTTGCAAGCAAGCCCTTCTCGACGAGCACAGCGGCAAGTTCGCCGTGGTTTGTGGTCGCAAGCTGGTCGGCGTTCATACCTCGCTCGACCTTGCGCTCAAGGCCGCCGCGGCCGCGTTTGGCGGCGGTGAGTTGGCCGAAGGGACGCCGGTGCTCATCAACGAAATCGGCGAGGCTCCGCGCGTACGCGTCGTCGCGCAGGCCCGTCCTCTGACGCGCTAACGCCTCAATTCTCGAGTCTCGCGCAGGCCGGCCGTCGCGTTTGCGAACGGGTGGGCGGGTGGCTTGCGTTTGCAAATCCGACCAGCCTTGAGTAGAAAGGGCCCGTCGCCGGCTATCAACTCACACTGCCACGTCGCCACGTCGCTACGTCGCCACGTTGCCACTCAGTGCGGGCTGGCCGGGAAAGGGAAAATAAATCGATGTCACGAGTGTCAAGTTGGAGTTCGAACACGCGTTCCATGGGGTGGCTCTATGCCGTCGCGCTTTGCAGCCTCGCCATCGGTTGCGTGGAGCAGGGCGAAGACAAGCTGACCAAGGAAGATGAGGAGTTCGTGAAGAAGAACATCCTCAGCACGCCGCCGACGCCTCAGTTTCCGGTGAACGCGAACCTCGACGACAAAGTCGTCTACTTAGGCATGGATGTCAGTCCCAATCCCGTCGAGGCGGGCAAGGACGTGAAAGTCACGCACTACTGGAAGGTCAACGTGGCGCCCGGCGATGGCTGGAAGATGTTCACGCATATCAGCGGCACCAACAACCAAGGCTTTGCCAACGTCGACCACACTCCGGTTGCCGGCAAGTACCCGGCTGCCAAGTGGAAGGCGGGCGAAATCATTCGTGACCAGCACACCTTCCGCCCACCGGCGGGTTGGACCTACGACCACTTGGTGGTTTACACCGGCCTTTACAAGGGCAACGAGCGCATGCCGGTGAAGTCGGGACCGCATCAGGAAAATCGTGTCGTTTGCGGTAGCGTGCCGATGCAGGGCAAAGCTCTACCGCCCGCCAAGCGCTACGTCGTCACCAAGATCGCGAAGCCCATCAAAGTCGACGGCAAGCTCGACGAGGCGGCGTGGAAGAGCGCGCCCTCGACCGGAGCCTTCGTTGACACGCTGACCGGCAATGCATCGCCCGTTGCCACCGAAGCCAAGCTGCTCTGGGACAACCAGAATCTCTACCTGGCCTTCGAGAATACGGACACCGACGTCTGGTCGACGCTCACCGCGCGCGACGACAAGTTGTGGACGCAGGAAGCGGTCGAGGTGATGATCGATGCCGACGGCAACGGCAAGAGCTACGTGGAGCTTCAGGTCGCGCCGAATGGCACGATTTTCGACACGTATTTGCCAACGTACCGCAAGTACGAGGACAGCATCGATCCGAAGGTCAAGCCGTACAGCTGGAACTCGAAGCTGAAGGCTGCCGTCAAGGTCGACGGTACGCTCAACAAGCGCGACGATCAGGACAAGGGCTGGACCGTGGAGATGGCACTACCACTCGCGGACGCGAACGGCCTCGACAAGCCGGGCGTGAAGGTTCCGCCGACGATCGGCGATGTTTGGCGTGTGAACATGTTCCGGCTCGATTCGCCGAAGGACAAGCCGCAGGTCGCGGTGGGCTGGAATCCGCCGATGGTTGGCGATTTCCACAAGCTCGACCGCTTCGGCGAGATCGTGTTTGGCGACGAGAAGGGCCAAGTGCCCGGTGCCAAGGTCGAGGTTGCCAAAGCCGACAAAGGTGAGAAGAAGGACGACAAGCAGGACAAGAAAGCCGAGAAGCCCGCCAAGGGTGAGAAGGCCGCCAAGAAGGATCCAACGAAGGCAGAGAAGAAGTAGCGAATTCTCGTTCAAGCTCGAAGGCCGCTCGGCAATTGCCCGGCGGCCTTTTTGCTAGGCTTGCTAGGAACAACTTCACCCATGCCCTTTGCTCCTTCGTCGTACCCTGCCGTTCGCATTTGCAGCCTCCTTGTGGCCGCTATTCTCGCTGGTTGCGCCGCCCCCGCGAGCGTCTCGAGCACGACGGTCAGTCGCTCGGTCGCGTCCGACGTGGAATCGCCATCGCATGGGTCAGGAGCGAACGTTCCCTCGCATCCGGCGGCGGAAGTGTACACGACCGAAACGGCGGTACCGGACGCTGGCGACCCTCTTGCCGCGCAGCTTGCGGCCGAGATTGAAAAGGCGCGCAAGCGACACGGTCTCGGGCCGATGATTCGCGATGGACGACTGGATCGTGCCGCGCGCGACATTGCCTTGCTGACCGCCGCAGCCGAGATTCCTGCGTTCGACGCCACGGCGTCGCTGCTTTCCTACTACGGCGTCGTCGAGCCGAATCCAGGCATGCTGCTCAAGCAAGGGGACGATGGTGCCGAGCCCGGCGCCGTGGCCGACCTCGATCACGAGTTGTCCGGTAATTCGGCATTTGCCAAGTGGCGGCGCTTCGGCATCGGCGTGAAGCGTGCGCCTGGGAAGTGGATGGCCGTCCTGGTCTTTCACGAGAAGAACGTCGACCTTTCGCCGGTGCCGCGCCTTCTGCCTTCCGCCGGCAGCGCTCCGTTGGTTGGGCGCATTCCGCCGGCGCTGCATTCGCCCGAGGTCTTGGTCAGTCCGCCACGTGGTTCGGTTGCACGGCTACCACTTGCGGTGCACCAGGGCAGTTTCTCGGCGCGCCTCGAGTGCAATCAAGGCGATGGCATGTATCAGGTCGAGGTCGTGGCACAGGACACGCGCGGGCCCGGCGTGGTCGCAAATTTTCCCGTGTACTGCGGTATCGAGCCTCCACCTCCGCTTGTCACGCGCTCCGCTCCGGTCGCTCGGGTGTCGCAGCCGGCAACGATCGAGGAGCAGCTCTTGTTGCTGATCAATCGCGACCGTCAGGCGCAAGGGCTTGCGCCACTCGTTCGCGACGATCGCCTGTCGCGCATTGCTCGGCGCTACAGCGCGGAGATGTCCGAAACCGGCGAGGTGGCACACGTGTCGAAGCGCAGCGGTAACGTCCTCGATCGCGTGAAGGCGGCGGGCATCTCGCCGATGCCGACCACGGTGGCGGAAAACGTGGCCAGCGCGCTCACGGCGGCCGATGCCGAGAGCGGCTTCATGGCCAGTCCGGGTCATCGCGACAACATCCTCAATCCCGTGCTCACGCACGTCGGTGTGGGGGTGGCCGTCGGTCGTGAAGAGGGCGGCACCGTGCCGCTTTTCTTCACACAAGTATTTGCCGGGTACGGGCGGTAGCGCCGCCGGCGTGATTCGTGGTAGCAGAGTGCCAATGGACAAGAACGCTAATCGTATCGCCAATCCTTTGCTCGTGGTGGGCTCGGTGGCCCTCGACTCGGTGGAAACTTGTCATGGCAAGCGCGACGAGATCCTGGGCGGTGCCGCGTCCTACTCGTGCTACGCGGCTTCGTTCTTTGCGCCCACGCGGCTGGTCGGTGTGGTGGGAACGGATTTCCCGGCCGAGCACGAGGCCTTCCTGCGCGCGCGCGGCATCGATCTCGGCGGTCTCGAACGTGCCGCTGGCCGTACCTTTCGCTGGGCCGGGCGCTACGCGGACGATTTCAACACGCGCACGACGCTGGACACGCAGCTCAACGTGTTCGAATCGTTCCGCCCGAAGCTGCCGGCCGCGTGGTCGGAATCGCCGTTCGTCTTTCTCGCCAACATCGATCCGGTACTGCAGCTCGATGTCCTTAATCAAGTGAAGCGTCCGCGCTTCTCGGCTTGCGATACCATGAACTTCTGGATTTCCGGCAAGCGGGTCGAGCTTTTGCGCGTGCTCGAGCGGGTGGACATGGTTCTGCTCAACGACGAGGAAGCGCGGCAGCTGGCCGGCAAGTCGAGCTTGTCGGACGCCGCCCGCGCCATCGCGGCGCTCGGCCCGAAAGCCGTCGTGATCAAGCGCGGCGACGCCGGAGCGTTGCTGTTTCAGGGTGACGACGTGTTCGCCGCGCCGGCTTTTCCTCTCGACAACGTGGCCGATCCGACGGGAGCCGGGGATTCGTTTGCCGGTGGATTCATGGGCTATCTCGCCCGAACGGGCGAAACCTCGCCCGCGAGCGTGCGCTCGGCGCTGGTGGCGGGAACGGTGCTGGCTTCGTTCTGCGTGGAAGACTTCAGCCTCGATCGTTTCCGCACCCTGGACGCCGCCGCCATTCGCCAGCGCATCGGCGCGTACGCGAGCTTGGTGCGCTTCGAAGCTCCCCAGTTATAGCCGGATTCGCTCCAGCAGGTAGCGCAGGACGGGCGCCACGTGCAGCGCCTGAATCATGTCGCCGCGATCGATGAGCGCCGCCAGCTCCTGGACCTTGACGAGATGCACGCGGAGATCTTCGGTCTGCTCGGGTTCGGCCGGACGAACCTGCTCGACTCCAAGCGCGAGATACGTGCCGGTCATATTGTTCTGCAGCGCCGGGTTGGCCGACAGATTCATCAGCATGCGCCACGAACCGCCGCCGAAGCCGGTTTCTTCCAGAAGCTCGCGCTTGGCCGCCGCCTCCATGGATTCGCCCGCCTCGCTCACGCCGGCCGGCAGCTCGTAGTGGACTGCGCCAATCCCCGGGCGGAATTGGCGCACGAGCACGCAATCATCGTCCTTCGTCACGGCGACGACATTGACCCACGGCGGATATTCCGAGATCCAGTACTCGGGGATTTCGCGCCCGCTGGGCAGGCGAAAACATTGCTGGCGCAGGACGAGCCACGGCGGCTTGCGGAAAAGGTAGTGCGGACCGATGCACTGCCAAGGCTTTGGGTCGTCGGGGAATTGCTGCGCCACTTGGGCAGTATTCAGGATCGCACCAACCGCTGCAAGGTTGCTGGAAGCTGGCATAATTTGGAGTACCCTACGGGGCTGCTGCCGTGAGTGAAAAACGCGACTATTACGAAATCCTAGGAGTCAGCCGCGACGCCGATGCTTCCGAGCTCAAGCGCGCCTATCGCAAGCTGGCTCTTGAGCTGCATCCCGACCGCAACCCGGACAAAGAAGCGGAAGCGAGCTTCAAGGAAGCGTCCGAGGCCTACCAGGTGCTTTCCGACGCGGAGAAGCGCGGGCTTTACGACCGCTTCGGCCACGACGGCCCACGCGGCGGTGGTTTTGGCGGTGGCTTCTCGAACATGGGCGATATTTTCTCCGCGTTCGGCGACATCTTCGGCGACATGTTTGGCGGCTTCGGTGGCGGCTCGCGCGGACCTGCCCGAGGCGCCGATCTGGAGACGCGCGTCGAGCTGACGCTGGCCGAGGTGGCGAAAGGCGTCGCCAAGGAAATCAAGGTTCGCCGCCGAGTCGCGTGCGACGATTGCTCCGGCTCGGGGGCCGCGCCGGGAAGCAGTCGCGAGCGTTGCCAGCAGTGCGGTGGCCGTGGTCAGGTCATGCATCAGCAGGGCTTCCTGATGATTCAGAGCACCTGCCCGATTTGTCGCGGCGAGGGGACGATCGTGCGCAAACCGTGCCCGACTTGCCGGGGCAGCGGTCTCAAGCTGGCCGAGGAAAAACTGCAGGTCAGCATTCCGGCTGGCGTCGAGGACGGGTCGACACTGCGCCTTACCGGTCGAGGCGAGGCGGCTCCCGGCGGCGGCCAGCCCGGGAATCTCTACGTGACGTTGCAGGTAGCCGGCGATCCGCGTTTCGAGCGCGACGGCGCCGATCTGCACACGCAAATCGCACTGTCGTTTCCGCAAGCTGCGTTGGGCGCGACGCTGAAGGCACCGAGCTTGGACGGTGACATCGAGGTTGCGGTTCCTGCCGGAACCCAGCCGGGCGATACCCTCAACTTGCGCGGCAAGGGGCTGCCGCGCCTGCAGGGCCGCGGGGTTGGCGATCTGGTTGTGCACTTGCGGCTGGTGGTGCCGAAGTCGCTTTCGCCGGAGCAGGAGCAGTCGTTGCGCGCGTATGCCGGTGTGGGCGGCGACGAGGTGGAGCCGCCGAGCGAGCGAGGCAGCTTCTGGCGCAAAAAGCGGAAGTAGCGGAAGTAGCTGCGCGCGCTCGGACGCTACGTTGCCTTCTTCTTCGATTTGGCGCTCGATTTGCCGTTCGTCTTGCCGTTCGTAGGCGCCGCCGGGAGCTTTTTGTATTCGCGCTTGAGCGTGAAGTTGACGGGCGGCACGGATTTGTCGGACTGGTAGAGCCAGGCGTAGGTGAGATAGCTCGCCAGCACCCGTTTGGTGTAGCCGCGCGTTTCATCGAAGGGAATGGTTTCGATGAATTCGTCGAGCTCGAGATCGCCCCGTTCGCGCAGCCAGCGATCCACGCCGCCTTCGCCGGCGTTGTAGCCACTGATGACGAGCGGAACCATACCTTCGTAGTGTTCGAGCAAGAAGGCCAGGAACTGCGAGCCCACCTCGACGTTCTTGTCGGGATCGAAAAGGGCTTCGCGGGTCACGGGCCATTTGGCAAATCGCTGGGCCGTGCGAGTCATCAGTTGGGTCAGCCCGAGCGCGTTGGCGAAGGATTCGGCGCGCGGATAGAACGAGCTTTCTTCGCGCATGATGGCCCATTGCAAAGCTTCGGGGACCTTGTTCGTGTGGCAGTGCTTGCGAACCACGTCGACGAACGCTTTGGGATAGGCGAGGCGCCACTCGGCTTCGGGCTCGCCACCGTCCGGATAGCGGCGCCGGAACGATGGCAACGTGTAGCGAGGCACGGCGTGGGATGCGTTCCACTGGCCACTGCGATCGAGAAGAATTGCGGTGATCCACAGCACGTCCTTGGGACCTGCGGACGTGCTGTCGCTCTTGGTCTGGCCGGTTTGCAAGCCGAGCTTGGTGAGCTCTCGTCGCGCTTCGCTGCCGAGACCCATGCGCGCAAACTCCACGGCGCGCAGGAAGCCAGGCTCGCCGAAGATCGCCTGTTTTTCGAACTTCCACGGCGATTTCTTGTCGATGTCGCCCATGTGCTTGCGCAACTCGCGCAAAAGTTGCGTGCGGATTTCGGGAGACGATCGGCGCAGCCGTTCGAAGGCGAACAGCGTGTAGACCGACAATGGGTACTCGCGAATCGCTTGTTCGTAGGCCGCGCGCGCTTTTTTGTGTTCGCCTTTCTTTTCGAAGATGCGCGCTTTCCAGTAGAGCGCACGGCCTTCGGCGTACCAGATGTCTTCGTGCGGGTAGCGGCGCAGATTCTCGTCGAGCCAGTGCAGGGCCTTGTCGTAATCGCGCTGTTGCCAGTGCTCGAAGGCAAGGCGCCACAAGGCTTCGGGACCCATGTCGCCTTTGGGGTAGAGATCGGCGAGATCGCTCAGCAGCTTTTCGGCGTCGGCGTCCTTGCCGTCGTCGGTGTACACCTCGGCGGCCCGCAGGCGAGCATCGTCGGCCAGGCGATGCTCGGGATGGTCTTTTTCGATCTGCGCGTAGAGCGCCAGGGCTCTTGGCCGATCGCCCGTCGAGGCGTAGCAGCGTCCGCCTTGATAAAGCGAGCGCACCAGCAGATCGTTGTCGCCGGCTGCACCGCAGTCCGCGACGGCCTGATCGAACAGCGGCGCTGCTCGTTGTCGTTGGCGTTGCTTCCATACCGACTGGGCCATGTAGAAGCGCAGCTTGCAGCGCGTGCCGTTGCTGATTCCCGGCAAGGACAGCGCGCTCGAGAGTGTCGTCTCCGACTGGGTATTCTGGTTGGCGTCGAAGAGCAACAGGCCGCGCGAGAGAAGCGCATCCACGCTGCGCGCGGTGATGGCGGCCGCCGTAGCTGGCGGTGCCGACCTCGCTATCTCTTCCAGACGGTCGTTGGCCCGGCTAGCCCAGGGCTCGGACGTCGTTTCAGCCCAGACCTTCAGGTAGGCAGCTGCGACTTCCTCGATGGGTCGGCCGAGCTCGCGCAGCGCCTCGGCTCTGTCGAACATCGCCTCGGCTCGCCGGGGTCCTTTCGGAAAACGCGAAAGGTACGCCGCGGTCTCGCTTTCTGCCTCGGCCCAGCGTTTGGCCGTGGTGAACGCGTCCACCTTCAACATGGCCGCGTCTGCCTCGATGGTAGCGCCGGCTGGTACGCGCGCTAGCCAGGTGAAGGCACCTTCGATGTCGCCGCGCCGGAGCCGGCAGCGAGCCGCGTGAAAAGCGTGGTAGGGCCCAAGCAGTGGATAGGTGGACCACAGATCCTCGAAGATGTCGCCAGCTGCTTGCCACGACGCTCCGCTCTCGAGCGCTAGTGCCAGCAGGAAACGGAGCGGGTTGCGCTCGGGCGCCTTTTCGCTGAGCCCGGCGAGCACATGCGCCAACTCCTTGCTGGCGGGCCCGTAATCGCCCGAGCGGAAGAGCGCGGCGGCTTTTTCCTCGGCGCCGGCTGCAAAGAAGGGTTCGAGCCACTTGCTGCTAAAGGGCACCGCCACGGCTCGTGGGCTTGGCGCGGGGGCAGGCACGGGCGTGGCCGCTTGTTCTTCTTCGTCGTCCGTAATGCCGGATTCGGCTGCGTAGGACGACGGCGTGGCGACGACGAGAAGCGCAGTGATGGTGAGCGCGGAAACAGCGAAGAGAGCCGAGGCTTCAGGACGACGCATGACGTGGGTCGAGAGTATGGATCACACTCGGCGACCGCAAGAAAGCAGTTACTTGCTCGCTCGCCTCAGCCTTCTTTCTTGGCGGCCGAAGCGTGTGCGACGGCGATGGGATGGTCGCTCTTGCGCAGAGCCTGAAGCTCGGCGGTCAGATTGCTGATGCTCTGGTCGAGCAGGTTGATGTCGTCTTCCGCCATGGCAGCTTTCGACTTCAGTAGCCGAACCTCGCGCGACAGGCGGGCCATGGCCCACAGGATGAGGAACAAGTTGGGGATCAGCGCCAGCACCGTGTAGACGATGACTTGGCTGTCGAGTAGCGCCAACGAACCGAAAGCGCTCTTGAGTAGTCCCACGGGTCATCCTTTCCTGCTTTCGCACGTCACTTCGACTGCCACAGACAGACGCGATTGCGACCGCTGCGTTTGGCTTCGTAAAGAGCCTGATCGGCAGCGGCAATCAGAGCTTGAGCATCCGCGATGCGTGCTTCCGGCATGGATGCCACGCCAGCGCTCACCGCCACGGAAATGTGCTTGTCCTCGATCCGAAAGCGATGGTTTGCCACAGCTTGGCGGATGCGTTCGGCGACGGCTTGTGCTTGGATGGAATCGGCGCCTCGACAAATGGTTGCGAATTCTTCGCCGCCCACGCGCGCGAACACGTCTTCGGCCCGAATCAGCACGGTGACCGCCTGAGCGAGCTCGGCGAGAACCTGATCTCCGGCGGGGTGCCCGTAGGTGTCGTTGATGGTTTTGAAATGGTCCACGTCGAACACCACGAGCGACAAATCCGCTTTTGTCCGCGCCGCGAACGCGAACTCGCTTTCGAGGCGGTCGGTGAAATACTTCTTGTTGAACGTTTTCGTGAGGTCATCGCGTAGCGCCGATTCGTACATCTGGCGCTGGAAGACCTCGTCGAGGCTGTCGTGGTAGGTGAACTTGAGGACCGTGCTCGATCCGACAAGAATTTTGTCGCCGTCTTCGAGCACGTGGCGGTCGATGCGCAGGCCGCGGCAGTAGGTGCCGTTGGTCGAGCCGAGGTCGTGCAGGATCATGCTGTCGCCCTCGATCTGGATCTCGCAGTGCTCGCGCGAGATGCCGTCGTCCATCATGCGGATGTGCGCATTCTGGCCGCGTCCGATGATGGTTTGAGGGCGCGCGATCTTGAACATCTCGCCCATGGCACTGCCCGCAAGAACGATCAGGTAGGCTTGGTCTCGACTGATCGAGCCGGAAGCCGTTCCGGGCGGGTTTTCCTGAACCCGCGTGATGTCGTCCCAGCTGATCGTCACGTTAAGCCCGTTCGTAGCATCCGTTGCTCACCCATTGCTCTTGGCACCCGCGTCCAGCTTCCACGCCAGAGCCCGCAGTGGCTCGGCTTTCACTCCGAACATCTCGACGGCTGCGATGGCCTCGGCGACCAATTCGTGGATCCGTCGGCGTGCGACCGCGGCGAAGCTCGCGTGCTCGTCATCGTCGCGATCGTCCGCGTGCTGAAAGGCAATCCCGTACGCGAGTCCGAATCTCGCCAATGCCGCCGTCTGCTCGGCGCTTGCTCCTGCGGCCGCGGCGCCAATCTCGATCGAAGCGCGGAACAAGGCGCCGGTCTTTTCCGCATGCAAAAGCTCGATGCCTTCCAGCGTGGCGGGCGAAGCTCCGCAGGTGTCTCGGGCTTGGCCGCGCACCATGCCTGCGACGCCCGCGCTCCGCGCGAGCGCCGCAATGGCGGACAAGAAATTCCCTGGGGCGTCCGAGCGTCGCCCCGCTTCGGCTAGCCAGTCGAAAGCGAGCGTCAGCAGCGCATCGCCAGCCAAGATGGCCGTGGCTTCGCCGAACGCCTTGTGGCTAGTCGGTCGTCCACGTCGAAGATCGTCGTCGTCCATGGCCGGCAGATCGTCATGAATGAGCGAATAGCAGTGAACCAACTCGACGGAAGCCGCAGCGATGCGTGTCGGTTCGTCCAGGCGCCCGCCCGCCGCTTCTGCGGCTGCCAGGGCCAGGATGGGGCGCAGGCGTTTGCCCGGAGCCAGCAACGAGTAGCGCATGGCTTCGACCAACTTCCCCGGATCTTCGCTTGGCTGGGGCAGGCGTGCGTCCAGCAGAGCATTCACCTCGGCACTTCGCTGGGCCAACCACGATTCGAGCGGAAAAGCGCTCATCGGCTTTCCTCGTCGTCCGCAGGCCCGTCGAGCGGTTCGGTGGTCGTTCCGTCCGCGACGCCGGCGAGCAGAACCTCGACGCGCTTTTCAGCTTTCTCGAGCACGGCCGAGCCTTGTCGACACAGCTCCATTCCTTCCTCGAAGAAATGCAGGCTATCTTCGAGCGCTAAGTTGCCGCTTTCCAGGCGCTCGACGATGGCGCGTAAGCGGGACAGGATGTCGTCGAAACGCACAGGGTCATTGGGATCGGGTCCGGGCTTGGTCACCATGACGGGCGGATTGTACCAAGCCTTTCCATCGGGAGGGCAATGCTTCTGCTGCAGATATTCGCGGCAGCTGACCGTTCGCTTCCAAAGCGCTTGTGATGGTATCGTGGTTGGGACGGTGGCCAGCGCAACAGGGACTGCACAGATGCCACACAAGCGCCCGCGCCTGGGCTTGCGTGCCCAAATCATGATTGGCATGACGGTCGTCACGCTGGTGGCCATTCTGACGACCGGCTACATCGCGCTGTGGGCGTCCGGCAATACCCTGCGCACCCAGCGCGAGTCGATGGCGGCGACGTTGGCGGCCGCGGCGGCGCGCTCGCTGGCCGCCGAGTGGGTCATCCATCCGGATGCCTCGGCGGCCGAGCGTCGGAGCAATCTGCGGGTGCTCCTGCGTTCGCTGGCCGAGACGGCTGGCGCCGAGCTGTCCGTCGTCGGGCCCGATCGCGCCGAGTTGGCCTCGTGGCCAGCGCGCAAGCAGGGCGATTTCGAGGCGCCCGTGGTGACCACGTCGCTGGCAGGCGGGCCGCCGGTCATCAACTATCGCCGCCTGGCTGGAGCGGCGGGCGAAGACCTTCTGGCCTACGCTCCCATCGAGGTCGGCCGGCGCGTGGTGGCCGCCATTCGGGTCGGGCTTGCGGCCAGCGAGCCGACCGGGTCGGTGTTGCGGCGGTCGGGGCTTTTGCTCCTGCTGCTCGCCGTGGCCGATGCGTCGCTGGTTCTCGGGTTGGGCCTTTTCGTCCTTACCCAGCTGGTGGTGCGGCCGCTCGCCAATTTGCGGCGCGCGACAACTTTGATGGCGTCAGGCGATTGGAATCCCGAGATCGCAGAGGAAGGCCCCAAAGAAGTCGCAGCGCTGGCTGCGGCCTTTCACCAAATGACGGTGTCGCTGTCGGGCCAGCGCGAACAGATCATCCAGTCGGAGAAACTGGCATCGGTCGGGCAGTTGGCCGCCGGCGTGGCGCACGAGATCGGCAATCCGCTCGCCGCGATTTTGGGCTACGTCGATATTTTGCGCTCCGACCTCGCCGGGAAAGGCGATTTGCCGCTCGCCGATCGGAAGGACGCTCTCGACCGGGTCAAGGCGGAAACTCAGCGCATTCACCGCATCATTCGCGAGTTGCTCGAATTCTCGCGCCCGAGCCGCGAGGATCCCGTGGCCACCGATCCGTTGCGGGTGGTTCAGTCGGCACAAGCGCTGCTGGCGCCGCAAAGCCGTTTTCGCGAAGTTCGCCTGGTGACCGAGCCGGCCGCGGCGGAATGGCCGAACGTGCTGGTGGCGCCGAGCCGGCTGGTGCAGGTCTTCGTCAATCTCCTGCTCAATGCCGCCGACGCGATGGCCGGCAAGGGCACCATCCGGGTCGCGTGCCACGCGGAGGGCGGCAAGGTCTTGCTGAGCGTGACCGATCACGGGCCGGGCGTGGCGAAGGAAAATCGACGCAAGATCTTCGATCCGTTTTTCACCACCAAGCCGGTTGGGCAAGGCACTGGACTTGGGCTGCCGGTCTGTCGATCGATCGTCGAAAGCTTCGGCGGCACGCTCGAGCTGGCCGCAAGTACGGAAGGCGAAGGCGCGACGTTCGTGGTGGCCTTGCCCAAGGACGAGTAGGCGCGGCCAGCCGGGCAAGGTTGGTCGCGCCGTACGAAACGCTCGTCGTGGGGCTATTTGCCGCTGTCGATCAATCGGAACTCGGTGCGGCGATTGCTGGCCCGGCCGGACGAGGTCGAGTTGTCTGCGATGGGGCGCTCCATGCCGTAGCCGATCGACTGCAAGCGTGAAGACGCGATACCGCGCGTGACGAAGTATATCTTCACGGAGTCCGCCCGACGTTGCGACAGGCTCCGGTTGTACTCCGCCTTGCCTCGGTTGTCGGTGTGGCCGGAGATCTCCAGATTCACGTCCGGGTAGTCCTGCAGGACCTTGATCGCACGATCGAGAACCGCGTACGAGCCAGGCAGAATTTCCGCCGAGTTGGTCTTGAAATTGATGCCTTCGATGACCCCGGTGAACTTCTTCACGGCCGCTGGCACTTCGTCAGGGCAGCCGTCCTCGTCCTGGTAGTGGTTGAAGGTCTCGGGCTGGTTGGGGCACTTGTCGATCGCGTCCGGGATGCCGTCTTTGTCGTTGTCGGGATCCGGGCAGCCGTCTTGATCCTCGAAGCCGTCCTTGTCCTCGGGCTCGTTGGGACACTTGTCGAGCGCGTCGGGGATGCCGTCGTTGTCGTTGTCGAGATCCGGGCAGCCGTCGTCGTCCTGGAAGCCGTCCTTGTCCTCGGGATCGTTGGGGCACTTGTCGAGTGCGTCGGGGATGCCGTCGTGATCGTTGTCCGGATCGGGACAGCCGTCGTCGTCTTGGAAGCCATCCTTGTCTTCGGGCTCGGTCGGGCATTTGTCCACGTCGTCGGGAATGCCGTCGCCGTCCGAGTCCAGCCGCTTGGCCAGCTTTTCGATGATGTGGATTCTCTCGACCTCGCCGAAATTCACGTAGAGGCCGGCGAATGCTTCGAAGTCAGGGCCGGTGTAGCCGATGCGGTTGCCGATGGGAATGGCGGGTGACAGCGCCGTCCAGGGCACCAAGATACGGCCGTCGAGGCGCAGGCCGATCCATGGGGTGAAGCCGATCTTGAGGCCAGCGCCGCCGTGAAGGAACCCCACGGTGTCGCCGCGAACGACGTCGGAATCGCCCGACAGCGACGTCAGGCCGCCGTAGCCGGCGAGCAGAAACGGTTGCACGATGTAGTTGTCGGAGAGGTGCAGGATGAAGCTTGCGCGGTAACCGAAGACCCACAGTTTGGTATCGCGGGGAGTATCCAAGGAAGAATTGACGTCGCGGGTTCTGGTCGGTATTCCCACCGCCTCGCCTTCGATGCCGATCCAGCGGTTGAAGTGAAAGCCGAGGTGCGCGCCGAACATCCCCGAGCTTTTCGGCGACACTTCCGGCGGCGTGGTGGGATCGTCCTTCGAGCGTCCGAGAATGTGGTCGCTGGTGAAGAAATGGCCGCCGCCGAAAAGGCCGAAGTCGTAGCGGTACTCGGGGTTCTCCTCGCGGGGCGATTCGTCCTTTTCGCCTCTGCTTTGGGCGGCGGCTTGCCTCGTCACGAGGGTGGCGAACAAAGCGCCGAGGAGGAGGACTCGACGCTCACTCGGGGTTACGCGGAAACGACTCATCACGATGACCTCCGGTCTTGGTTGCGAACGTGGTGCTCGAAGAAGGCTGAGCCTTCCGTGTGGTACGGTCAGCATAAGTGAATCGGTCCGCTTTGGGAATCCCGCTTGCGTCGGCGCCCGCGAAAACCGTCGGTGGATCCCGAAGCGGATCGTTAGTGCCGAAGCAGGCCAGAAATCATTCATTGACCCGGAGTCACCGGGAAGAGGTAGAAGTAGGTCTGCCTGGCGTGTCGGCCATCGCAGCCGTAAGATCGTCCCCATCTCTTGGTCAGAACATGAAAGCTCTTGTCTCTTACGTCATCATCCTATCCGGGCTCGCCTGCGTGCGAGCTCAGTTTTCGCCTATCGCGGACGGTGGCGCATCGAAGGCGGACGCGAGCGCGTGTCCCGCTCACGACGCCAAGCCCAGCTGTAATTCAACCAGCGGCCCGCCCTGCGATCCGGTTTGCCAGTCGGGAACGTGCCCCGACTGGTGCTCGCAAAAATGCTCCATCGCGGGGGACGGAACCGTAGCTTGTTTATCAAAGGGTGCACGTGAAACAGAAATGTCGTGCACGATATCGTTGCCCGATTCGCCCCAGCAACATGACGACTGCGTACCTGGCGACGTCTGTCTGCCCATCATCGGCGCGGGTAGCGCCTTCTGCTTCCAGCATTGTAGCGGCAGTCTGGATTGCCCCGGTCTCGGAGTGCGGTGCGCGGAGCGCCCGCTAACCACAACCGGCGTAATGGCGATGGTCTGTGATCCTACCTACAGTCTCTGCGATCCGGCCGCGCCCGGCGGCGGCTGCTGCGATCCAACAACCAGTGCAACGACTAATCCAACGACGAGCAACCCCTGCCCTCCCGGACGCTTCTGCTACTTGGTCTCGAAGGACCCCGTCACGCAGAACAGCCGCACCGTGTGTGAATACACCACGGACACTAACACCAAAAGCGAGTGCTCGCTGGCGAGCGACTGCGCTGTGGGGTATTCCTGTCATCCCACTCAAGGGGTTTGCCGGCAAGTCTGCGATTCAAGCCATCCATGCCCGATCAACGCCACTTGCACGCCGAACGGCAACCAGTACGGATTTTGTATCCCTAACTGACTTTACGCGTCTAGCGCGGCCTGGCGCATTTCGCTTGATCTAGGGATCCGATGGGGCAAGCTCTGCGCTAGTCTGCCTAGACGCGTGGAGGGTAACCTTGGCCAACTATCTTAGACTGGTATCACCAGGCTCGTTTTCTCGTCGCAGCGGCTTCGTCGGGACGCATTTCTTAGCCGCAATTCTTGCGTATGGAATAGTCGCTAGCGGTTGCAGCGCAAACATTACGCCCGCCATTCATGCCGGCGACGCTGCGGCCGACAGCAAAGGCGACACGAAGCCGGCGGTTCAATGCTCGGACGCTGGCAGTGGTACCAAGGGCAGGGCCGAATCGTGCTCGTGCGGAAGTGAGTGTCGAAGCGGCTATTGCGTGAACAATCTTTGCTGTGATTCCGCCTGTACCGATGGCTGTAAGACATGCAGTCTACCCAGCTCGCTCGGCATTTGCGCCTTCATTCCCGCAGGTGTCAAGCCGACCGATCCGAGTTTCTGCGCGGCCGAAGCGCAGTCTACCTGCGGCCAGGACGGAACCTGCGACGGCGTCGGTGCGTGCCGCAAGTACGAGGAGCATACCCTTTGTAAGAACGGCACCTGTGAAGGCGATGGCGTCGTAAATGCCAAGGCCTGCGATGGCAAAGGCTCCTGCTCCGAAGACGTCAACGTCCCATGCGCTCCGTACACATGCGATCCGAAGACCAGCCAGTGCGCAGGGCAGTGCACAGACAACTCGCTCTGTGCTGCTGACCAAACCTGCTCCGCTAGTCGCTGTGGCTTGAAGCTAAACGGCTTTCCGTGCCCAGGTGGCAACGATGATTGCGCCTCCGGCCACTGCGCGGACGGGTACTGTTGCAACGTTGCCTGTACGGGTGCGTGCCTATCGTGCAAGGAAGCGGACTCTGTGGGGCGCTGCAAGCTCTTGGGTGCTGGCGTGCCCGACTCGCGCTGTCCGGCGAACGATGTTTCGACCTGTGATACGACCGGCCTCTGCGATGGCGCTGGCGCCTGTGCCCTCTTCCCCGAGAACACCCCGTGTGGTGCCGCGAGCTGTGCTGCAAGCGTGACCCAGAATACGGCGCGGGTTTGCGACGGGCAGGGAACTTGCCAGGATGCCCAAGTGATCGATTGCTCGCCGTTCTTGTGTTCGAACAGCGCTTGCACCATCACCTGCCTGAAGGACAGCGACTGTGAGTCAGGTCACCAGTGCGTACAGACGACGGTGAACAACACCACGACCGGCCGGTGCGGAAAGGGGAAGCCCGGCGTGCCTTGCACGGATCCGAGCGAGTGCGAATCCGACCAATGCGTCGATGGCGTGTGCTGCCAGAGTTCGTGCGGCGGCGCCTGCCGAAGCTGCAACCTGCCCGGCTCGCCCGGCCAGTGCTTGAGCGTCGCCGCTGGGGCAGCCGATCCGCGCAACGGCTGCAAAGACCTGGGCAAAGAGTCCTGTGGAACGGACGGTTTGTGCGACGGAGCCGGCGGCTGCCAAATGTACGCGCCAGGTACTGTCTGCGGCACCGAGAGCTGTGTCCAAGGCGCCCACACACCGGCCCCCACGTGCAATCAGTCCGGTCAGTGCGTGACGCCGCCGTCGCTGACCTGCAATCCCTTTATCTGCAACGGTGCCAGCTGCTTCAACGCTTGCGCCAACGACACCCAGTGTGTGACCGGGAATTACTGTGTGAACGGATCCTGCGGTCTCATCCCGAACGGTGGCGAGTGCAGCACGGGCAGTAAGTGCCAGTCCGGACATTGCGCGCAAGGCGTGTGTTGCAATTCCGATTGCACCGACGCTTGCATGGCCTGCAACTTGACATCGTCTCTCGGCAAGTGCACCGCGGTGGCGGACAACGCGCCCGACCCGCAGGAGAAGTGCAAAGTCACCCTGCAGAACACGTGCGGAACCACTGGTGCTTGCAAAGCCGGAGTATGCGCCGACTGGGACAAGGGCAAGAACTGCGCGCCCGCCGCTTGCGCTACCAACACGTCCGCCACGCCCGCTTCGACCTGCGACGGCGCGGGCAAGTGTGTCACCCCGAGCAATATCGACTGTGGCAACTACATCTGCAACGTGACGAACAAGGCGTGCAACAATAGCTGCCAGAGCAACGGAGATTGCAAGTCACCCAACACCTGTTCCAACGGCTCTTGCGGTCTGATATCCAATGGTGGGGCGTGCGCGAGCGGTAACCAATGTGCGTCCGGCTTCTGCACCGAGGGCGTTTGCTGCGACAGCGCGTGCTCAGACGCTGCTACGGGCGGGCTTTGCAAGAGTTGTAAGGTCGCGGGCAACGTGGGCAAGTGTTCCAACGTCGCCAGCGGCCAGTCGGATCCCAAGCAGCGTTGCGCGGCCAGTAATCCCGGTGCGGGCGACTGTTCGAACGATGGTACCTGCAATGGCAACGGCGCTTGTAGGCCGTGGTTGTCGAGCGTGGGCTGTCGCAGCGCCAGCTGTACGGGAACTACCCTAACAGCAGCGGCAAACTGCGATGGCGCCGGCCACTGTCCCGCGGCTTCGACATCGAGTTGTACCCCCTACCAATGCAGCAGCACGAGCCCGTCGTGCCTGACCACGTGTTCATCCGATGCTAACTGTGTTTCCGGAGAGACTTGCCGAAAAGTCGACAACCATTGCGGCAACAAGCTGCCGGCAGGCCAGACATGTGGTGCGGGGACTGATTGCGGTACTGGCAATTGTGTCGACTCCACCTGTTGTGGCTCCCCTTCGTGCAATGACAACCTTACGTGCACAACAGATAGTTGCGCGACGAACGACGGCACATGCAAGCACACCTTGATAGCTGGGAATTGTCTAATCGAGGGCGTCTGCTATGCGGCAAACGCCACGAATCCCAACAATTCCTGCCAGCAGTGCACGCCGGCCACCAGCACGTCTGCTTGGAGCCCGAAGGCGAGCACTACTACTTGTGACGATGGCAGTGCGTGCACGACTGGCGACCATTGTTCGAACGGAAGCTGTGTCGGAACAGGCTCCTTGGCCTGCAATGATGGCAACGCCTGCACGGACGACAGTTGCGACCCGAAGAACGGTTGCGTCCATACGAACAACACCGCCGATTGCAGTGACAACAACGCGTGCACAGTGGGTGACAAATGCTCCGGCGGGGCATGCGTACCGGGTACCGCGAAGAATTGCGACGATGGGAACGTATGCACGACGGACGGGTGCGACGCGACGACAGGTGCGTGCACGTACACCAATAACACGGCTGACTGCAGCGACAACAACGCGTGCACGGCGGGTGACAAATGCTCCGGCGGGGCATGCGTACCGGGTACCGCGAAGAATTGCGACGATGGGAACGTATGCACGACGGATGGGTGCGACGCCACCACAGGCGCGTGCACACACACGAATAACACGGCTGACTGCAGCGACAACAACGCGTGCACAGCGGGTGACAAGTGCTCCGGCGGGGCATGCGTACCGGGTACTGCGAAGAATTGCGACGATGGGAACGTGTGCACGACGGACGGGTGCGACGCCACGACGGGTGCGTGTACTTACACGAATAACACGGCTGACTGCAGCGACAACAATGCGTGCACAACGGGAGACAAGTGTTCTGGGGGCACGTGCGTGCCGGGTACCCCAAAGAACTGTGACGATGGGAACGTGTGCACTACGGACGGGTGCGATGCTACGACGGGCGCGTGCACTTACACGAATAACACGGCTGACTGCAGCGACAATAACGCGTGCACGACGGGGGACAAGTGCTCCGGGGGCACATGCGTGCCAGGTACCGCGAAAAGTTGCGACGATGGGAACCCGTGTACAACGGACGGGTGCAACGCTTCGACGGGGCTTTGCGCGTACACGAACAACACCGCGTCGTGCGCCACATCCGCATCTTGCCAAGACCTTCACACGGGGCTGCTAGCCAGCGGGACTTGTTCCTTGGGGACCTGCAACCCGACGCCGCAGTCCTGCCTGACGGGATATCTTTGTGCGCGCGGCGCTTGCGTCGTACCGGGCTCCTGCACTGGCCCAGGCGATTGCGACACAGGGTACACCTGCGACTCTTCGGGAAACTGCACGCTGGCAGCGGTTGGCCCTTAACCCTCGGCGAGCATTTGGGTAGTGGCTTACCCCAGCCGCACCTCGACCCTGACCTCTTTCGTCCCTTCCGCCGGCAACGGCACCACCGTCCCGTTCACCGCCTTGCCATCCACCGTGAGCGCGACTTCATTGCCCTTGTCGGCGCGTTTGACCTCGATTGCGTAGCGGACGCCGCGGAACACGCGCGTGGCTTTGAAGCCTTTCCACGACTGCGGAATCACCGGCGTGATGCTGAGGCCGCGGTAGGTCGGTCGAATGCCGAGGATCCACTGGGTGCCGGCGACGTAGGTCCACGATGCGGTTCCCGACAGCCAAGCGTTGCGGGCGTAGCCGAACTGCTTGTGCTCGGGGCCGGTAATATTACCGCAATACACGTACGGCTCGACTTTGCCGCAGTCGACGTCTTTGCGTGAGAAGGGCGTGACTTCCAGGTAGTACTGCATTGCTCGCTCGGCCATGCCGAGCTTGGCGGCCGCGACGATCGCCCAGGTGTTGGCATGGCAGAAGATGCCACCGTTTTCTTTGGCGCCCGGCGGATAAGTCGTGGTGCCGCGCACGCGCTCGTCGCCTTTCTGGTACGCCGGCCACAAAAGCGCCAGGCCGTATTTGCAGTGGAGGTGCTTGTGGATGCTCTCCATGGCTTGCTTGGCACGCTCGGACGGGGCCACTTCGCCGATGACCGCCCAGGTCTGCGTGTTGAGCGCGATCTTGTGGTGGCTTTCGCTCTTCACACCGACCGGTTTGCCCTCGTCGTCGTAGGCGCGCGCGTACCAGGCGCCATCCCAGGCGACCTTGTTCACGAGGTCGGCCATCTCGGCGTGCAGCGCGCGGAAACGTTCGGCGTCGGTCGTGGCGCCGATGTAGAGCGAGAGCTCGGCCAGATCGAGCATGGCTCGGCAGAAGTGTTGCGCGACCCAGACGCTCTCGGCCTTGCCACTGCCGTGGTCGACGTTCATGGTGTCGTCCCAGTCCGAGAATCCGATGCGCGGTAGACCCTGCGGTCCGCGGTGGGCGAGGGTGAAGTTCACCGCGCGCATCATATGATTCCAAATCGTGTCTTCACCGCCGTCCGTGTACGCGACCTTGTGGTCGAGGTAGCTGATGTCGCCGGTCTCGCGCAGGTAGGCGCACACGCCCAGAATGAGCCACAGGTGATCGTCCGAGAACCACTGCGGCCACTGTGGGAACTCGGCGGCCAAGCCCGGCCCGCCTTCACCGGTGAGCGGCAGCACCTGGTGCCAGGTGTGGCCGTCTTGGTATTGCAGGTGCCAGAGCATGTTCAGCGTCGATTTCGCGCGCTCGGCGGCGTTGTGAACCGTGCCCAGCGTGTCCTGCGCCGAATCGCGCGTGCCCATGCCGCGGCCAGTGCCGGTCTCGTAGGCCGACACGAAGCGCGACCAGAAAAGCGTCGTGCGACACTGGATGGGATTCCACACGTTCAGCATGGCGTTCACGATGGGATCCGGCGTGTCGACGGTGAAGCGGCCGAGGTAGTCGTTCCAGTCGCGATTCAAGTCGGCGAACGCCTTGTCTATGTTCTTGGCATCGCGGAATCGCTCGACGACCTTCGCGATGCGGGCCGGCTCGTCGGTGACGCCCATGATGAAGACGATTTGTTTCTCTTGGCCCGGCGCCAGCGTCAGGTTGTGGCAGAGCGAACCGATGTTGTTGCCGCGCGCTGCCTGCGTGTTGGTCGGCTTGCCGCTTTCGACCATTTCGGGATTGGCGAGATCGCGCCAGCGACCGACGAAGACCTCCCGGTCGGTCTCGAAGCCCGCTGGCTTCACGTTCGAGGCGAAGTAGTTCGTGGTCGGCGCGAACCTCGTCTGCGAGGTGATGATGCCGTCCTTGTAGCGCGCTTCCAGGATGTGCTGGCACCAGTCGAGATTCAGCTGGTCGCCCAGAGCATCGCGAAAGCTGAACTCGATGTAGGAGAAGGATCGCAGCTTGCGTGCCTTCTTGCCGACGTTCTTCACCTTCAACACCCACAGCTCGCAGGGGCAGGTCTCGTCGGCAGGCGCGGGCGGAACGAAGTAAAGCAGGCTGCTCTCGATACCTTGGAAGGTGCTGGCAATTTTCGTGTACCCGGCGCCATGCCGGCACTCGTAGCTGCCAAGTTTCACGGCGGGCGTCGGCTGTGCCGTCGGGCTCCAGAACTTTCCGCTTTCCATGTCGCGCAGATAGACGTAGCGGCCCGGCTGGTCGGCGGGAATGGCGTTGTAGCGATAGCGCGAGACGCGACGGTTTTTCGGATCGCGATCGAAGGCGAATCCACCGGCCGCGTTCGAGACGATGCCGCCGTATCGCCCTTCGCCGATGAAGTTGAACCACGGCGTGGGTGTATCCGGCCGCGTGATGACGTACTCGCGGTTTTCAGCGTCGTAGTAACCGTACGGGTTGGACAGCGCCTGGGTCGTCTTCGTCGTCGCCGTCTTCGTCGTCGCCTTCGTCGTTTTGGCCATGGGGCGCGATCTAACCTTTCGCCTTGTCGCAAGTCAAAGACGAGCACGACCCCGGCAACGCCAAGCACAAGGCTAGGAAGCTACGTTGGTCGATGATAGGTTCGCCGACCACCACGCGAACGACCGCCGGGTCGAGGAGACAAGGACCAATGCCGGAACAACGAGCCGCCGAAGAGTCGCAGGTCATTCCGTTTGTTGAAAAGTTTGGCTACGCGCTGGGTGACTTCGCGTCCAACTTGTTTTGGATGCCGTTCGTCCTGTTCGGCAATTTCTTCTACACCGACGTGTTCGGCATTTCCGCCACGGCCGTCGGCTACATGCTCCTCGTCACGCGCATCTGGGACACCATCATCGATCCGATGGTCGGTCTTATCGCGGACCGCACGCGGCCTCGTCCGGGACTGGGGCGCTACCGACCGTACCTTTACTGGTTCGCGCTGCCATTTGCCCTCGTCAGTAGCATCGCGTTTTTCACGCCGAACCTCGGACCGTTCGCCAAAATCGTCTATGCCTGGGTGACGTACACCGCGTTCTGCGTGACGTATTCGTTCATCAACGTGCCGTACTCGGCGCTCATGAGCGTGATGTCGCGCGAGCCGGGGGAGCGCAGCAGCACCAGCTTTTTCCGCATGATTGGCGCCCAGGCGGCGGGCCTCATCGTGTCGAGCAGTCTCATGCTGCTGGTGGCGAAGCTTGGCGGCGGCAGCGCTCAGCCACAGCAACAGCGCGGCTTCTTCATCGTCATGACGATCTTCGCCGTGGCCGCCATGATCTGCTTCCTGCTTACCGGCAAGATGACCCGCGAGCGCGTCGCGGCCGAGCCCAAAGAGAGCAACGTTGCCAAAGAGCTCAAGGACATCATCAGCTGTGGCGCCTGGTGGCTGCTCTTTTTCGTCTCGTTCTTCACCATCGCCGCGTTTACCCTGCGCTTCGGCGTGGCGGCGTACTACTTCAAGTACTACGCCGATCCCGTGGCCGTCGAGCGTTGGGGGCTTTTCCAGGGCGGCGCCGTCAGCGCGTTCTTCACGTTTGGCACCATCTCCAGCCTGCTCGGCGTCGTGGTCTTCAGCTTCTTCGCCAAGACCATCGACAAGAAGAAGATGTACTACATCCTCATCATCTCGTCGGGCCTGCTGTCGACGTACTTCTATTACATCCCCAATACCAACATCACGACCATCATCGCGACGCAGGCGTTGTTCTCGTTCTTGACGGGACCGACCGGGGCGGTTCTGTTCGCCATGTACACCGATATTTCGGCCTACTTGCGCCACCGGGGTGCCAACGCGTCCGACGGGCTCGTCATGTCGGCGGGCTCCTTCGCGCAGAAATTCGGCTGGGCCATCGGCGGCTCCATCACCAGTATCTTGCTCGGCCTCGCCGGCTACGTGGCGAATCAGGACCAAAGCGACAACGTCAAGCAGATCATGCGCTTCATGATGAGTTGGGCGCCCATGATCACGTGTTTCCTGGGCGCCTTCTTCATGATGCTCTATCCGCTCAACGCCGCGCGGATGAAGATCATCACGCAAGAGCTGGCCGATCGCCGTGCGCAGCAGCGCTAGCTGAGGGCTGAGCCCGCCCGCTAGCCGGTAGGCACAGGCACGCGCACGTCGGCGGACACCGTCGTGCCGCCGTCGACGGTGATGCTGCCGTCGGCGGCGATGGTAACCTTGTAGTGTTGCAGGGACGAGCGCGCCGGCCCGTGCGTTACCCCGCCGTTGCCGTCGAAGGACGAGCCGTGGCATGGGCAGTAGAGGCCGGCGCTGATCGACGAGCCCGACGCATCTTCCACCAGGCAGCCGGCGTGCGTGCACACGGCGGACATCGCGTAGACGCCCTGGCTGTCGCGTCCGACGACCACGTTGGATGAAAGGACCTGCAAGGTGTCCAGCTTGAGGCTCGACACGTTGCCGCCGCTGACCGGGCCGGTGGGTGGCGAGCCGGTGGGGTTCTGGCAGGCGGGGAGCGCCTTGGCGAAGAGCAGGACTCCGGTCGCCGTGCCGGCCAAGCGAAGAAGCTGCCGGCGGCCGAGCGTGGAATGGCAATGGCCGTTGTCGTTCTTGGGTTCAGACATACAGGACCTCCTGGGTCGGATTTACTGATCCTGTAGTTCTAGAGGCGATGAATCAGGCAGACTTAATGCGCGGAATTGGCAGGCCGCCCGATTATTGCAAAGGCGTCACCCTCCGCGGCGGGCGCGGAACTTCTTCACGAAGCCGGAGGGACGATACGTCAGCTTCGCTTGCCGAAGACCTTCGTCGCCCAGATCTTGCTCGCGATTGACGAGGGTGATGGACTCCGGCAGGGAGCGCGCAAAGTCCATATTGATGACCTGATAAAGGCCTTTCATGCGCGGCACCGTTTTCTCGTAGTGCACCGCAAACATGGTACCGCCCGCCGCTGGCTCGCCTAGGGTGTACCCGGCTGGCTGCTTGTCGACGTAGTAGATGCGGCCTTCGAGGCCAAATTCCGTGGCGTGCTCCAGCGCTTCCTTTGCGGGAGCGTAATCCGCCTGATCCGCGGCGGTGGTGCGCCAGGCTTCGAGCACGATCAGGGCATCCTCGATGCGATTCGGCGAGATCACCTCGGCTTCGTAAGCGTGGACGCGCTCGAAGGCGTGCACCAAGTTGCGCTTCTTTTGCAGGGCCCGTCCGTGCAGCGTCGCCAGACTCTCGCGGTGGTAGAGGTAGTCGAAATTGTCTCGGTCCTCACTGACGACGTAGTCCGCCTGCGTGAGCGCCGCGGCCTGCGCTTCGGTCACGAGCTTCATGGACGAAAAGCGTTCGAAAAGCTCGGCCAGCAGCTCGGGGCGCGGCAAGCCGAACGGGGCTATGAAAAATGGCACGCCCTTGTCCGCGCCTCGCAGTACCAGCGTGCCGTCGGTGAGGCGTCCGATGCGGTAGTCGTGGGACCCGCGGAAACAGTAGATGCCGGCGAAGCTCATCTCGGACAACCCGTCGCGTAGCTCACGGAACAGCGGTCGCAGCAGAGGAAGATCTGCAAGCTCGAGCTCGGTCAGGTTCGGGTAGGTTCCGATCATCAGGCGGCAGACGTTTGCGAAAGCAAAACTCTAGCACGGGGCCAGCGGAGGCGCTCGACCCCGTGCCAGATGCGGGTATTACTAGCTGCCGGCGACGAAGTTGAAAGGATACGAGACGATGGCGATGCCACCTTGCTGCGGCTTCGGGAACGGCCAGCGCTTCACGGCGTCGGTCACGCACTTCTCGACGTAGACGTTGCCGAGAGTCGAGCTTTGCACGACCGAGCTCAGCACCTGACCTGCGGGCGAAATGACGAACTGGACGGAAAGGCGTCCCTCCAGACCGGCTTTCCGGACGAGCTCTTGGTCGTAGCAGTACTTCACCTCGTTCATGTGCAGGTGAACCACGCGACGGATGATTTCCTTGTCCAGCGAGCCGTGGGTCGTAGTGACGATTCCTGGTGTGATGGTTGGGCCGCGCGGACGTCGTGCAACCAAGTCCCCGACTCCGTGTCCGGGTCCGTAGTTGCGCCCGACGGTATGGTACTGGTCGCCAAGACCGATGGTGCGCAGGCCGGTCCCGCCTCCGCCCGGACCCGTGCCCATCACTCCGAGGCCACCGGGGGCATAGGATCCAGCGATCTCGCTACCAACCAAATTGCCGAGCACGTTCTCCTCGTCGGTCCCTGCCGCGATTCCGCTCCCGAAAATGCTATTGAATGGCGAGTTTCTCGTGCTGCCGAGGATGCCAAGAATGCCTCGATTCAAGATGTCGGCTTTGGCGTCTTCCTTCGTCTGGCCAAGCTGGATGTCCTTGCCAGTGCGCTTGAGCGCAAAGGCGCCGTTGTTTCGCCGGGAATTTCTATCGCCAAGCTGGCCGGAATCTCTCGCCTGCGCTTCGCCGGTGTTGCCGGGGTCGTGGCTTGGCTTGTTTGCGAGAACTTCGGGAACCTTTGCCGGAACCGACGGAATGACGGGCGAAAGGAGAATAGCCCGGCGCATGCCTATCAGATCGTCGGAGACTGCCGCGCCATCCGGCGGAATCGCAAAGCTCAGAAGCAAGAGCACCCCCAGCGCCAGGAAGGCCCCGAGCGTGAACTTCTGCTCGGCCCAGCGCCAAGCCACCAGACGCTTGGGCAACGGTTTTTCACAGGCGGTATGGGCGAGCTGGAAGCTCATGGCGCCGCACTGGATGCGCGCCTGCCCGTCGGGCGGCAGGGTGAAGTTGCTCCCTCGGCCGGCCAGATAGTCGGTCAGCCGGTAGACCTTGCCGCCGACGGCGACATCGCCGGTCATCTGCGGCGTGACGTTCACCAAGAAGCCGGCACCCCAGCGTGCGACCAAGGGCAGATCTGGTCCACCGATCACCTCGCTCGCCGCAGGGGCATCGGCTTCGGCCGATTCTCCGATGAGGTAGCGGCTCCCGCGGTCGAGACCTCCGAATGCGCCGAGGTGTTTGCGGCTTGCAGCGGGCGACAAGAGTCGCGTCCCGATGAGAACGCCGTTGTAGCTGGCTCGAACTTCGAGCGCCGGCGTTTCTTCCGACGGCCCGACCGTCCAAGGTGGTGGCAAAGAAGGGTCTTCGACTCTGAGTGCAGACGTGTCCATGGCATGCTCCTTTCGTGAGACCGGTGCCATGCAGCCTGGGCCGTGCTCGGCGGCTCGCAGCTACCCGGTGGCATCCGGACGATGCTGGGGCGTGGGAGCCGGAATCGCCGGCATCACATCCATCGCCCTTCTGTTGCTAGGGACAACCCGAACTGCGTTCAGGTTTCAGCTTCTTTGTCGGATTTGCGGAACGGAATCGTTGGAATCTGCAAGTCATGATGCGTTGGATGGCAGTACGAGCACTCTGCTTCTCGTTAGCGATTCTGGGCGTTCCGTGGTAGGCATCGGCGCCACCGATGGACACCTACATCTGATTTCCAGGGAAAGGCAGTGATGAAGGAAAACCCAGGGAGGATTGGTATCGATATCGGCGCGGTGTCTTTGAAAGCCGTGCGACTTTCAGCGGACGGCTCGGTCCTACGGGCGTTCTACGCCCGGCACCGCGGCGAACCGGCCAAGGCCCTCGAAGCGGCGCTGACCGAGCTGTCGGTCGGGCCGAGCGACTCCATCGGCATGTGCGGTCTGAACGCGGTCCGTTTCTGCGAGTCCTTCGAGGTACCAAGGCTCGACCTTGCGGCCTGCCAGATTCCGACGGTGCGGGCCCAGTTCCCCGACGTCGCCAACATCATCGATATCGGCGGCGGCTCGCTCACCCTGGTCCAGCTCGACCCGCAAGGGCATTTCCAGAATTACGCCACGAACTCCATGTGCGCGGCCGGCACCGGCTCATTTCTCGATGAGCAGGCGGCGCGGCTGGGCATTTCTTACGACGACGCGGGCCTGGTCGGCCAGGTCGCCGAGCCTCCCTCCATCGCGACTCGCTGCTCGGTGTTTGCCAAGAGCGACCTCATCCACCGCCAGCAGGAAGGCTACAGCAAGGCGGCGATGTGGTCGGGCCTTTGCCGGGGCATGACCCGAACGCTCATCGGCACGCTCCTGCGCGCCAAGCCTCTCGACAAGCCCACCGCCATCGTCGGCGGCGTGGCGCTCAACAAAGAGGTCCTGCGCTGGCTGGACGCCGCTTATCCCGGCCTTCTGCGCATCCATCCGCAGCCGCATTTGGTCGGCGCCATCGGTGCCGCTGCCATGGGCGTGGTGCCGAGGCACCTGCCGTCGCGTGAAGCCATCCACAAGATCGCCACCAAGAATGTCGTCGAGTACCACGACTGGCCGCTCACGCTCGAGAAGTCGAAGTATCCGGACTTCGCCACCGCGGAATCCTTCGTCGACGCCGACGGCAACGAAGTGCGCGTGGTGTCCTGGTCCGCGAGCCAGCCGCTGCGCGTTTTCATCGGCATCGACATCGGCTCGACCAGCACCAAGCTGGCGCTCATCGACGAAAGCGACAACCTCAAGGTCGACATCTATCGCAAGACCGGCGGCGATCCCGTCGGCGCGGTCCAAAAGTTGTTCCGTGCGCTACTCGCGCTACAGAGCAAGAAGGGCGCGCGCATCGAGGTGCTCGGCACTGCCACCACCGGCAGCGGTCGGAAGATCGTCGGCGAGGTCATCGGCGCCGACTGCATCGTGAACGAGATCAGCGCCCACGTCGCCGGCGCCACGTACACCGATCCGGCTGTCGAGACGATTTTCGAGATCGGCGGCCAAGACGCCAAGTACATGCAAATCGCGGACGGCCACATCCGCGATGCCAACATGAACTACGTCTGCGCGGCGGGCACCGGCTCGTTCATCGAAGAGCAGGCCAACAAGCTTGGCTACAAAGTGGCCGACGTGGGCGCGGCGGTTCTCGGCGTGAAGCCGCCGCGCGCCACCGACCGCTGCACCGTCTTCATGGAGCAGGACGTGGTTCGCTTCATCGAAGGCGGCGCCACGCGCGAAGAAGCCCTGGCGGCGGTGATGGTCGCGGTCGCCAAGAACTACCTCAACAAGGTCGTCGGCAATCGCCAGTACAACCGCAAGCGCATCATGTTTCAGGGCGCGACGGCGCGGAACAAGGCACTGGTGGCTGCTTTCGAGCGTCTGCTGGATGTCGAAGTCGTCGTGTCGCCGTACTGCCACGTCATGGGCGCCTTCGGCGTGGCTCGGCTGGTCCGTCAGACCATGACCGAAAAGGGACTGACGAAGTCTAAGTTCCACGGGCTCGATCTCGAAAGCCGCAAGGTGAGCTTGCGCAAGGAAACCTGCGAGCTATGCCAGAACGACTGCAGCATCACCTACGCCGAAATCGAAGGCGTCGAGGGCGCGCCGTCGTGGGGCTACATGTGCGGGCGCGATCCATCGGAGCAGAAGGTGCGCAAGAGCCCGCACGATCGTCTGTTGCGCCTCCGTCAGCGCTTCTGGCGCGAGAGCGGCGCGGGCGTGAAGGTTCCCGACGACGCGCGCGTGATTGGCATTCCGCAGTCGCTGATCACGTACACCTACTATCCGATGTGGCAGCGCTTCTTCAATGCGCTCGGCTACAAGGTGCAGCTGTCGGGACAGACCACCGACGAGATTCGCGAGCTCGGGCCGCGCATGGCGGGCGCCGATTTCTGCTTCCCGGCCAAGCTGGCTCTCGGCCACGTGGCCAAGCTGGCCACCCAGGACGGCGTCGATTTCGTCTTTGTTCCGCACGTGAAGAACACGCCCGCCAACGAGGAGACCAGCGGCACGACCGTGTGTCCGTTCGTCCAGGGCACGGCCGCAGCGTCGCGCACCGCCTTGATGATGAACCACCTCGACGCCTCCCGCATGCTGACCCCGCTGGTCGACATGCGCATGCGCGAAACCGAGATCGTGAAGACTCTGTCCGACGGCCTTTCCGAGCAGCTCCATTGTTCGTCGCGGCAGATCCGCAAAGCGTGGCGCGAAGGTTTGGTCGCGCAGGCCGAATTCGAAGCGCGCTGCCACGCCGAGGGCGAGAAGGTCCTGGCCGAGGCCGAGCAGACAAAAGAAAAGCTGATTCTTCTCGTCGGTCGTCCGTACAACATCTACGACGCCGGTGCCAACTTGGGCTTGCCGCAAAAGATCGCCGACCTGGGCCGCACCGTCCTGCCCATGGATTTCCTCAAACCTGACCTGACCCTGCTGGGTGAGCGTTACCGCAATGCCTTCTGGAGCTACGGCCAAAAAATCTTGGCCACGCTCGAAAGGGTGGCCAAGAGCGACGTCCTCGACGTCGTCTACCTGACCAACTTCTCGTGCGGGCCGGACAGCTTCCTGCTCAGCTACGCCGAGGAAATCATGGGCAATCGGCCGATGCTCATGCTCGAGCTCGACGAGCACGGCGCCGACGCCGGTTATATGACTCGTCTGGAAGCATTTTTCGATGTGCTCAAGCGACCGCGTCCGCCGCGTGCCCCGCGCACCGATGTCCGCCCGGAACCGTCGGACATGCTCGACCGCACCATCTGGCTTCCGCCCATGCATCCCTTCGGCACGCGCCTGTTCGCCTCGGCTTTCCGCTCGCACGGCTACGACGCCCGCGTGCTGCCCGAGGAGAACAAAGCGTCGTTCGAGCTCGGCAGGTCACTCACCCGCGGCTCCGAGTGCTTGCCCTGCGCGCTTACTCTCGGCACCTTCCTCAAGACCCTGCGCGAGCAACCGCGTGGCGGAAAGCACGCCTTCTTCATGCCGAGTTCGAAGGGGCCGTGCCGGTTCGGTCAGTACACCACGCTGCACCGGCAGATTCTCGATCGCGAAGGTTTGGGCGACGAGGTGGCGATTTTGGCGCCGGCGTCGAACAACGCCTACCAGGGGCTCACCAGCCCGATGCGCCGCTCGCTTTTCAAGGCCATTGCGTGTGCCGACATTCTGCTCAAGGCGCAATGCAAGGTCCGTCCTTACGAGGTGAGCGTCGGCGAAACCGATCGCGTGGTGAGCGAGGGTGCCGACCTGATCGGCAAGACCATCGAAACCCACGGCGACATCGTCGAAGCGCTGCGAGCCGCGATTCAAAAGATTGCCGCCATCCCGACGGCGGGACCGCGCAAGCCTCTGGTCGGCATCGTCGGCGAGATCTACGTGCGGAACAACATGTACGCCAACGAGGACGTCATCGGCGCCATCGAGACATTCGGCGGCGAGGCGTGGATGTTGCCCATCACCGACTGGGTGCTCTACACGTCGTCGCTCGAAAACTTCAAAGAGGAGTTCCCCGGAACGATTTTCTCGTGGGACAAGGCCGATACGCTCATCACGTACACGTGGATGAAGCACTGGGAAACGAAGCTGATGACGGCAGCCAGCCCATTCTTGGACGACCGGCACGAGCCGCGCTTCCAGGAATGCCTGGAGATTGCCACGCCGTACATCCCGTTCTACCTCGGCGGCGAGGGCAAGCTGTCGGTTGGGCGCGCCATCAAGTTCGCGCACCAAGGTGCCGCCATGGTGGTGAACTGCGCGCCCTTCGGTTGCATGCCCGAGACGGTGGCGACCGCCATCTTTGGCCGCTTGTCGGCGGACGTGGACATGCCCATCGTGAGCCTCTTCTACGACGGCAGTGGCGGCCAGAATCGCCGCCTCGAGGTCTTTCTCAACAACGCGGTTCGGGGCAGGCGCGGGGTGGCTGGTATTGCTGGCGGCAACGACTCTTCGGCACCGCCCAGCTGGCAACAGAGAGATCGCCTGGTCCCGGCCCGGAACCTCACGGCCCGCATGCGCGGCGCTGACGAAGCGTAGCCCGCCGCTCCTTGGCTCGCGGTTGCGGGCACGCGAGGCCGTGCTGTGTCGCCTGGGCGATCCTCGACGAGCACATCGAGAACCTGTACGGCCTGCATGACATATGCTCCACTTGTTCGACGTAGGCTCGCACGTTACTAGGGAAGGAACGCGCGAGCGCGCAGTGCAAGAGCGAGGGAAGAACCATGATCTGTCGTCGAAAAGGGACATGTTCACGACTCCGGTCTCCCGCCAGGAAGACATTCGGCGCTTTGGTCGGTTCGCTTCTGCTATGCACGACGGCCTGCAGCAGCGGCAGCCACACGCAAGGGAGTGGTGGGGCTGGGGCGGGAGGCAGCCGGACGGGCGGGGCTAGCGCTGGCGGATCGGCAGGTTTGCAGGGCGGAACGACGGGCATCGCAGGAAGCGGCGGCACGGCTGGCTCGTCGGCGACCGGCGGCAGCGGCGGCGCGGGCTCGAACGCTAACGGCGGCGCGGGCGGCTCCAGCGGCGGCGCGGGCTCGAACGCCACCGGTGGCGCGGGCGGAGCCGGAGGCCGCGCGGACGCGGGCAGCGGTGGTGCTGGTGCGGGTGGCGCGGGTGGAGCGGGTGGCACGGGCGGCGGCGCCGGAACCGGCGCGGGTGGCAAGCAGGTCGGCAGCAGCGGAGGTCAAGGCGGTGGTCCCGCAGATCCACTTCCCGCGTGGCCTGCTGCCACTTCAGACAGCTCCTTTACGGCCAACTTCATCTGGCAAGCGGCCGACGGTCCGGCGAATTCCTGGCTCGCGTTTCGGAAACACGTGACCTTGGCGTCGGCGCCGACGAGCGCGATCGCCGATATCGCGGCCGACTCGAAGTACTGGCTGTGGATCAACGGGAAGCTCGCGGTCTTCGAAGGAGGCCTCAAACGTGGCCCGAACTCGACCGACACCTACTACGATGAAATCGATTTGCAGCCATTCCTCGCGGCTGGCGACAACACCATCGCCGTGCTGGTGTGGTATTGGGGCAAGGACGGCGACTCGCACAAGAGCAGTGGCAAGGGAGGCCTCCTGTTCCAAGCAGACATCGACGGAACACGCGTCGTCAGCGATGCGACCTGGCGCTTTCACGCCCACACGGGCTACGTCGCCCAGACCGATCCAGGGCCGAATTTTCGCCTGCCCGAATGGAACGTGCAGTTCGACGCGCGCCTCGATCTCACCGGTTGGACGCTGCCCACTTTCGACGACAGCGCCTGGACGAGCGCAACCGCCAAGGGCAAGCCGCCCACCGCCCCGTGGATGCACCTTTGGAAGCGGCCGATCCCGCAATGGCGCGATTCCGGACTCAAGGACTACGTCAACTCTGCGCAGCTCCCGAGCGCCGGCGCGGGCGGCGTGATCAGCGCGAACTTGCCTTACAACGCACAGGTCACGCCGTATTTGAAGGTGACGGCACCCGCCGGGGCGGTGATCAAGATTCAAACCGACACGCACGGGGAAGGGCCGACCGTGCGCGCGGAATACACCACGCGCGACGGCGATCAAGAGTACGAGTCCCTCGGTTGGATGAGTGGAAATACCGTCCAGTACACGATCCCGAGTGGCGTCAAGATCGAGGCGCTACGTTATCGAGAGAGCGGTTTCGATACCGACTTCAGCGGCTCCTTTCTCAGCAACGACAGCAATCTGAACTCGCTGTGGACGAAGGCGATGCGCACGCTTTACCTCGTCATGCGCGACAATTACATGGATTGCCCGACGCGCGAGCGGGCGCAGTGGTGGGGCGATGCTGTCATCGAGATTGGGCAATCGTTCTACGCTCTCGATCGGCGTACCGATCTTCTCAGTCGCAAAGCGATCAGCAATCTCGTCGAATGGCAGCGCTCGGACGGCGTCCTGTTTTCGCCGATCCCGGGCAACTGGACGTCAGAGTTGCCGCAACAGATGCTCGCCTCGGTTGGTCGCCCGGGATTTTGGAACTACTACATCCACACGGCGGACGACGTGGCGATTCGCTCGGTTTATCCGGCGGTGAAGGAGTATCTCGGCCTTTGGCAGCGCAGCAGCGACGGTCTGATGCAACACCGAGGGAGTGACCCGGATTGGGCATCCTGGGCAGACTGGGGCAACAACATCGACAGCACCGTTCTCGAGAACGTCTGGTACTACATGGCGCTGGACGGTGCCGCGCGCATGGCGGACGTGGTGGGCCAGGCTTCCGACGCCACCACCTATCGGGCGCGGATGGCGGAGTTCAAGACCGCCTTCCTGGCGAAGTTCTGGAACGGGACCGAGCTGCGCACTCCCGGACGCGCGGGCGGAACCGACGAGCGCGGACACGGGCTCGCCACCGTCGCCGGGCTGCTCGGTTCCAATGAATGGCCGGCGGTGCTCAAGATCTTGAAGAGCGTGACCGAGGCTGGTCCCTACATGGAGAAATACGTGCTCGAAGCCTTCTTCGTCATGAACGACGCGAAGGACGGCCTCGCGCGCATGCGCCAGCGCTACAGTGCCATGATTCAAAGCCAATACACGACCCTGTGGGAAGTGTGGACCCCGGCCGATCCCGCCGTGCCGGTCGACGGTGGCGGCACCATCAATCATGCCTGGACGGGCGGGCCGCTCACGCTGCTGTCTCAGTACGTGGCCGGCATTGCGCCGACCCAGCCAGGCTACGCAGAATTTCAGGTGATGCCCGAGCTCGGAGATCTCACGCAGGTGACGGCAAACGTCGCGTCTCGGAAGGGCGCCATTTCCGTCGATATCAAGCGTGGCCCGCCCTTTGCGATGCAAGTCGTGGCGCCAACCGGCACGCAGGCGACCGTCGGAGTTCCGATCGACGCCGTCACCACTCAGGGCTCGGCTCACCTCGAGGTCACGATCGACGGCGCGGTGGTCTTCACTGCTGGAGCATCGAAGCCGTCCACGTCGGTCACGTTTGCGGGCGAAGCGTCCGGTTACGTGACGTTCGTGCTCGGTCCCGGGACACACGCGCTTTCGGCGCGCGAGCTGTAAGGCTCCGCGGGTTCGCCTGGCACGGGCGTTGACAGTTCTGTGCAACGATCGTCACGCTGGCCTCCCTTGCGAAGTTCTAGATCGATCTGTGGAGCCTTCGACTGTGGGGTACTCGATGTCTGTGGAGGTAACTGTGACGATGGTTGCCAAGTTGGGCCGGCACAGGTTGCAATTGGTCCAAACAGTGGCTTAGCTTACACAGGAGCCCGATGCGCATGCTCTGGTCCTACGCTGCGCCGATGAAGATGCTTGCTTTCGCGATCCTGTCTGCGTCGGTCGGCTGCCAGAGCAATGGCCTGAGGACTGTGGGTACAGGTGGCGACAAGACGATCGGCAGCGGAGCGGCTGGCGATAGCGGTGGTGGTAGCAGTGCGGGTGGCAACACCGGTAGCGACGCCGGAGGAGAGAAGGAGCCGGGCAACGACGGGGACGCATCGGCGGCTTGCCAGCTCGATGCTGCCTGCCCCGACTTGAGCATGGGTGTATTGGACCCATCCTGCGTGCCAGGCAGCCTCGTCTGTCAGGACGCAACCCTGTTGGTCAGCGATTCCATGGGTTACTGGGAGGTTGACCAGAAATGTCCCATCTTGTGCAAAGCAGGAGCGTGTGTCGGCGAGTGCGTACCCGGAAGTCTCACCTGTCGTTGGGCGGGTGAGGTGGTCGAGCGGTGCGATGACGATGCCAGCACCTTGGTCGAGGTTGAGACCTGCAGCGGCAGCGCCCCGACCTGCTTCGAGGGCAAGTGCATGGCAGCGTGTTTGAGTGGCGGCAGCGATTGTACCGACCAGCCCATCGGCTGCTGTCGTGGCGCTGCGTCCTGCGCATCGACCGGCGGCAGACGCTTCTGTCGCTAGCACGCGTCGTACGTCAAGCGGGACCTACCAGGAGGCGGTCGTGAACGTTCCACGCGCGCCGAGGACAACCCATTCGTGCGTTGCCCTGCCCCAGTAGGCAAGGTCGATATCTGCGTCTCCTCTGCGCCAGTCGGCACGCTCTCGGAAGTGCGTGTAGCTGCCCACGTTCATTCCAACGTAGGGTCCGATGGTGAAGGATGCAGTCCTTCGGAAATCGTAGCCCGCTTGAACTTCAAGGTCGCTGCCGCTGAGGGTGTAGCGTGCCGACACGCCGCCAGAGTCCCGCGAAAGATTATATTGTTCCTGGCCGAACCCAACCGAGATCCACGACGAATTCCGTCCGTGGGGGAAGATGTGAAGCCGCAGCTCACCTCCGTAGCGAACGTGCGTACCGGAGTTGAGGGAAGGACGTCATGCAAGCCACCACTTTCCAATGCCAAGCAACGCGCCAGCGAGGATCAGCCAGAAGGAGTTGACCCGAAGTCGAACCAGGAGGATTGCACTTACGACCGCGGCGGCGGCCGTCGGGAAGTCCACGATGGCACTGCGGCCGAACTGCCAGGTCACGGTAGCCATCAAGGCGAGCGCGGCGACGTTGACCCCGTCGAGGAATGCACCGGCGGCAGGCGATTGGCGCAGGCGCCGGACGAGTGGACCGCTGGCCGCCACGAGGAGAAACGAGGGCAGGAATATTCCCAGCGTGGCGAGCAGCGCGCCAGCAGGGCCTTGGACTACGTAGCCGATGAAGGTGGCCGTCGTAAACACTGGCCCGGGTGTGAACTGGCCGATGGCGATGGCATCGAGCAGTTGCGATTCGGTCAGCCAATGCAGGCAATCCACCAGATCTGCGCGCAAGAACGCGAGCAGGACATAGCCGCTCCCGTACAGCACCGCACCCACTTTGAAAAAGACCAGAAACAATCCGGTCAGACTCGTCGCTGCGGCCGTGCCTGCGATCGCGAACGTGGCGTGCGGCAGGCCAGCGAGACCCGGGGCGAACGCGCCGGGCACGGCGCTTTTGCCCGCAAGCCTCCTCGGCGCCAAAGCCAGGATGCCCGAGAAAAGAAGAACCGCGAGTGCGTTCATGCCGAAAAAGCTGGCGGCGGCCGCCAAGACGGCAAGGCCGGCCAAGGCGCCCGACTTGAGGGCGGTGCGGCCCAGCGTCCACAAGGCCTGCACCACCACGGCGATGATGACGGGCTTGATGCCGAACAAGACCGCGGCCACCTGCGGGAGCGCGCCGAAACGCACGTAGGCCCAGGCGAAAACGAAGGTGATGCTTGCTGCGGGCAGGATGAAACACAGACCTGCGAGCAGGAGCCCGAGGAAACCGGCCCGGCGGTAGCCGATAAAAATCGCCAACTCGGTCGAGCTCGGCCCGGGAATCAGATTTGCCGCTCCCAACAAATCCAGGAATTCCTCGCGTCGGAGCCAACCCCGTCGATCGACCACTTCGGCCTGCATCATGGCGATGTGGGCCGCGGGACCGCCGAACGCGGTAAAGCCGAGGCGCAGAAAATAAAGCCCGACCTCGCGTAGGGCACGGGCACTTTGGGGACGCGGCGCGGACGGGCTCGCCTCAATCACCTCCGGCATCCCTCGAAACCGAGTGGGGCATCAAGCGCGCATCCACCGCCGCGTCGACAGCAGTCTGCCAGTCCGGTCAATGCTCGTGTTCTCCATGACTCGCCTCCTGGTGCGAGGCTGAGTCTACGACGTCGCTTTCCGTCGCGCCCAAGCTTTCCCAGGCTCGACCCAGGCGACAGGCCCAGAGCGGCGGATGATGAGGTGGTCGCTTTCCGCCGGTGGCGCTCCAATGCCGAGCGCTTTCGTCAGGGCATCGAACGAACAGCGAGGTGGGCTCTTGTCGGACCCGTCTTCAGCTCGCGGTCGCAGGTAGCACGGCCGCCGTGCTCTTCACCTTGCCGGGATGGCTGGCTGCCGGGTGGCCGTCGCCCTGTCGGCAGAGGCTGGTCACGTAGTCGAGGGCCAATTCCACCTGGTCGACCTGGCAAAGCAAGAGGTCGCCGGAGTGCAAGCTGGCGATGGCAGCGCCGATGGCCGCAAGCTCACCGGACTCTTGCAGGACGACTCGTTCGCGCCGATCGGCGCCGAATCCTTCGCGCATGAGCTGCATGACTTCGCCGTCAGGCCGGCCGCGCGTGCACTGATCCTCGTAGATGTAGATCTCGTGGAAGAAGTCGCCGATGAGCTTGGCTTGGCGACGGATGTCCTCGTCGCGACGGTCGCCGGCGGCGGTGTAGACGATCTTGCGCTTTCGGTGCGGCATCTTCTCGATAGCCTCGCTCAGGGCGACGAGCGCCGACGAGTTGTGGCCGTAGTCGAGGATGATGGTCGCGCCTCGATGAGCGACGACGTTGAAGCGGCCGGGGACGGTTTTGAGATCGTTCATGAAGGTTTCGATGCCGGTGCGGATACCGTCGATGGAAAGGCCGAGCGCGTGGCCGGCGGCAACTGCGGCCAGAAGGTTGTCCACCTGGAAGCCGATCTTGCCGCCCAAGGTGAGCGGCAGATCCGTCAGGCGAGCCACCTTGCGTTCCTCGCGGCCCACGCCGAGTACGATGGCGCCGTCGCGAACCGTGACGGTCTTGCCGCCTTTGTTGCGATGGGAGACGAGCACGGGCGATTCCGGATGACGGCTGAAGAAGATCACGGAGCCTCGGCACAGCTTGGCCATCTCGACAACCAGCGGATCGTCGGCGTTCAGCACGGCGGCGCCTTGGGCCGAGACGCGCCGGATGGGCATGGCTTTCACTTTCGCCAGCTCTTCGACGGTGTGGATGCCGCCCATGCCCAAGTGATCGCCTTCGCCGACGTTCGTGACGATGGCGACGTCGCACCAATCGAAGCCGAGTCCCTCGCGCAGCATTCCACCGCGCGCCGTTTCGAGCACAGCCGCATCCACGCGGGGATTGCCGAGCACGGCGCGGGCGCTCTTGGGGCCGCTGCAATCGCCCGTGTCGAGGCGACGGTTTTCGACGTAGATCCCGTCGGTGCAGGTCATGCCCACGCGGCGGCCGGACATTTGGAGCAAGTGCGCCACGCAACGGGTGGTCGTGGTCTTGCCGTTGGTACCGGTCACGGCGACGATGGGAATACGGCCGTTTTCACCGTGCGGGAAGATCGAGTTGACCATCGCCTCACCGACCGGGCGGGGCGTGCCCTCCGACGGCTCGATGTGCATACGCAGGCCCGGGGCCGCGTTGACTTCGACGATGGCGCCGCGAGTGATATCGAGCGGTTGGTCGATGCGCGAGGTGATGACGTCGATGCCGGCCACGTCGAGGCCGACCATGGCCGCGGCGTCGATGGCGCGTTCGGCGACCAGGGGATGAACCTCGTCGGTGACGTCGACCGCGCTGCCGCCGGTGCTGAGGTTGGCGTTGCGCCGGAGCACGACGACCTTGCTCGCCTCGGGAATGCTCTCGACGGTGAGGCCTTGCTCGGCGAGCATCTCGCGACCGATGGCGTCCAGGCGCAGCTTGCTGAGCGAGGTCGCGTGATCCTCGCCGCGTCGCGGATCTTGGTTCTCGATGTCGACGAGCTCGGTGATGGTGTGCTTCCCGTCGCCCATGACGGTCGGCGGCTCTCGGCGAGCTGCCGCGATCAATCGACCGCCGATGACCAGCAGGCGGAAGTCGCAGCCTTCCACTTGGCGCTCGACCATGACCTCGCCGTCGTGGGCGACCGCGATCTCGTAGGCGGCCATGACCGCTTCGCGCGTGGTGAGGCGAACTGAAACACCGCGGCCCTGATTTCCTTTGCGCGGCTTCACGACCACCGGCACGCCGATTTCCTGTGCCGCCGTCCAAGCTTCTTCGGCGCTTTCGACCGAACGGCCTTCCGGCACGGGCACGCCAATGGCGCCAAGCAACGACTTGGTCAGCTCTTTGTCTTGCGCAATCGATTCGGCGATGGCGCTGGTGCGGTCGGTCTCCGCGGCCCAGATCCGTCGCTGGCGCGAGCCGTAGCCGAGCATGACCAAGCTGCCTTCGGTGAGGCGGCGAGTGGGAATGCCACGCGCCTCGGCGGCGCGTACGATGGCACCCGTGCTTGGCCCCAAGCGAACCGACTGATTGAACTTGCGCAGCTCGCGGATGGCGGCCGCCAAATCGACTTGCCGATCTTCGCGGACCGCGACCAGCAGGTCGAAAGCGAGCGCCAGCGCTCGACGGCCGACCTCTTCTTCTTGGTACTGCACCAGGATGCGGAAGTTGCGGCTATCGAGGGTATGCACCGTGGGCTTGCCAATCTCGCAGCCCGCGAGTCGTTGGAATGCCGCTGTCAGCTCCGCCACTAAGCACGCTTCGCCGTGGTACGAGTCCGTCGCCTCGCTGCGATCCCACACGGCCTGGGTCACATCCGCCAGCTCTTTGGGAATCGAGCCACGCAGGCGCCCAAAGGTGGCCGGAGTGGCCAAGTCCGAATCGGCAACCGCGATGACCTCCAGGAGCGTGTCGTCCGACCAGCGGTTGGGTCCACGAAGAGTGCGAATGTTGTCTGCTTTCATCGGCGTGCCTTCCACGGCCGCCGTCGCATCAGCTCAGGCGGACCATGTTCCTTTTTGTGCAGTGCTCATTCGCCAGGTCCTTACCAGAGCGCTTGGAGGGCGCGACGAATATGAAGTCAGACGTGCCCGCCGCGCCGATTATTCTCTCGATTCGGTCGATGGCTGCAGAAAGTGCGTTTTCCCGGGCAAGCTTCGCATGTTCGAAAATTTCGCTTAAATTCTGGACGGTTGGCGGGGCATCGTCGTGAACCACCAGGGTCAGGCTCGCGAAATTCTCCGCCGCGAGCCGGGACATCTCTTTCGCGTCTTCGGGCCGCCAATCGGTTGCCACCTCGAGAATGGCGTGGCGTTTGGCCTGGCCAAGGACATCGCCCAGCGCGCTGCCCCAGGCCGCGAAGGCCGACGGGTTGCGTGCGCTGGTGACCAGCAGGCGCCTTCCATTTGTCTCGAAGAGCGCGTCTTCGGTCTCGGCGAGCGCTGCTTGAATGCCGGCGCGAATGCTGGTGGGGGTCAGGCCCAAGACGACGCCGCCGGCGGTGGCTGCTAAGACGTTCTCCACCACGATGGCATGGGCGCCGAGCGGTCGGTCGTGCAAGAAGTCCATGTCGCCAAGGTCGACGATGGCCCTCCGCTGTCTCTTCTCCTGCGCCACGATGGTGCTTCCCTCCAGGAAGACAACCTGGCCACCTGCTTCGAGATGCTTGCGAGCGACCTCGGACGTGGGGCTCTTGGTGAAGTAGACGGTTCTTCCGCGGCATTTTTCGGCCATGGTGGCCACGTCGGGATCGTCAGCGTTCAGCACGGCGCAGCCGTCGAGCGCGACGACGTCGACCGGCGTCCGAATCGCTTTGCCGATCAGCGTGCGATCGTCCACGTATTGCTCCGCCATGTGATCGCCCGAACCGAGGTTCGTGACCACCGCGACCTCGCAGCGATCGAAGAGCACGCCCTCGCGAATCACGCGGATTTCGTCGGTCTCGACGACCATGGCGTCGACGAAGGGATTGACTAGCAGCCGGCGCACGCTGGCCGCCGTTGCGCAGTCGGCATTCGAGAGGACGCGGCTGCCGACGCGCAGCCCGCGCGAGCTGGCTTCGCCCACGGTGCGCGACGACGCGCTCCACATCGCCGAAATCAGCGACGCCACGGCGGTCTTGCCGTTGGTGCCCGAGACGGCAAGCAAGGGCACGCGTCCGGTTTCCCCGATGGGAAACAGATGATTGAGAATGGCTTCGCCGACGGGACGCGGTTTGCCCACCAAAGGCTTGAGGTGCATGACCAAACCTGGGCTGGCGTTCACTTCGATAATCGCGCCATCCTGCGCTTCGAGTGGTCGCGCGATGTCCTCCGCGATGACGTCGATGCCGGCCACGTCGAGCCCCACGGTTTGCGCCGCGATCACGCAGCTGGCGGCGGTGTCAGGATGCAGGCGCTCGGTTTCATCCACCGTGAGATCGCCGTTGTAGTGGATGATGACCTTGCGGCCGGTGGCGGGGATGGCGGTCTTGTCGAGGCCCTGGCGCCGCAAGAGCTCGAGCGAAATGTCGTCGAGCACGAGCGTGGTCAAGGGTTGGGCCGAATCTTCGCCGCGGTTCGGATCTTGGTTGGCCTGCGCGACCAACTCCTCGACGGTGTGCGTGTCGTCGCCGATCACGTGCTCGGCCTCGCCGCCGCTCGCCGCCACGGCTTGGTTGCCGACCACGAGCACGCGGTGCTGGGTGCCCGACACGAATCGTTCGACGAGCACGCCGCTGCCTTCGCGCGAGGCGATGTCGAAGGCTGTCATCACGGCGTCGCGATCTTCGAGGCAAATCGAAACGCCACGGCCGTGGTTGGCGTCCTGCGGTTTCACGACCACGGGCAGGCCAAGCTCCTCGGCGGCGTCCCATGCGTCCTCGCGGTCTTCGGCGGCGCGACCTGCGGGCATCGCGACACCCACGGAATAGAGCAGCTGACGGGTCAGCTCTTTGTCTTGCGCAATGGACTCCGCCAAAGCGCAGGTCTGCGCGGTTTCGGCGGCCCAGATGCGGCGCTGCGCTTTACCGTAGCCGAGCTGAACGAGGTTGCCGTGGCTGATGCGAACGTGCGGAATGCCGCGCGCCTTGGCGGCGCTGACGATGGCTTGCGTGCTGGGGCCGAGGCAGACCTGGTCGGCCAGCTCGCGCAGGCGGCGCAGGTTCGCCTTGACGTCGAAGGGCGTATCGTCGATGGCCGCCAAGATCAGCTCGCGGCCGGTGCGCAGGCACGCCTCGGCGAAGGTCGGCTCCAGGCATTCCACGACCACCCGGTAGACGCCGCGCTCGCTGGTTTCGCGGGTACGGCCGTAGCCGACCGGCAAATGCGCGAGCGACTGCAATTCGAGCGTCACGTGCTCGAGCACGTGGCCAAGCCAGGTGCCATCGCGGAGACGCATGAAGAAACCGCCGCGCACGCCTTCGCTGCAGCGGTGCTCGATCATCGACGGCAGCCACGCGGTCAGCCGGTCGACGAAGCCGGGCAGGGTGCTCGACGGCTTGGTGTCGTAGTGATCGAGGTCGAGCCATGCCTCGAGCACGGAGTAATTCGCCCAGATGTTCGGGCCTACGAGCGTCAGGATCTTGCGGATGTGCATGCTTGGGGCTCGCCGCGCGCGCGGCGGCGCCATCCTGCACTTCTGCGCCAGGGATCTCCAGATCGGATTCATTGCCAGGTGGCGATGAAGCCGTGCTTGAAACCGCGTGCCGGCCGGAGCAATCTGCGCGCATGAGCCGCATTGCCTCGACGTTTGCGCTGGCCGCCATGCTGACGACCGCTTTCGCCACTTGCCGACATTTCCAGTACGACGCGCATCCTTTGTATGAAGGCGAGGTTCGCCCGGCCACCGAGGTCGCGAAGCTCAGCGGGCCGATTGCCAAGGTCGATGGGGTCGACGTGTCGCACCTGGGCTCGCTGTTCGCGCTTGTGCCCGGCTGCCACATCGTCGAGTTGCCAACGCAGCTCGGTGAAGGCACTGGGACCGGTGCCTGGTCGGTGAACATCGGGCACGTGTCCTATGCCTTCGCCATGAAGGCGGGACACCTTTACGTGATCGATACGGAGCTCCAGCCGGGGGGCGCCGCTTCGATGGGCAACGCTGGCGTCGGCGGTGTGAAGGTCACAGCGGTCGAGCGCGACGCCGACGGAAAGGCGATTGCGAAGTTGTCGCGGGTCCACAACAAGGGCGACATCGAGAGCTGCCGCGCGGCGGCCGCCAGTTTGCTCCCGCCCGCGGCGCCGCCCCAACATCGTGACGCCAGTAGCGTGCCGAAGGATCCGCCGTCAGCCGCGGCGCCAACCTCGCCCATCGACGGCGGCGCGACCCAACCCTAGTCGCCCCATCCGCTTTCGACAATGGACACCAAGGACCAGGTTCTGCCGCCGTTGCCCGAGCTCGCTCTTGGGTCGGGTGAATCGCTCTGTGCTGTCTTTCGGCCCGATCTCGACGAGAAGCTGCACTACGCCGCGGGTACCATCGCGTTGACGTCGCAACGCCTTTGCTGGCGTGACTCGATTGGGGCGTGGTGCGCGGCACCGCTTTCGCCCATGCTCGTGCTTGCGCAGCGGGAATATGCAGGCCTCGCCGAGCTCCGCATCAGCGAGGGGCCGAAGACGCTCGCGCGATTCTTTCACACCATGGCTGCCTCTGACGAGGCGACGGCGCTGCGGGACGCTTTCGAGGCCCAGCAAGGCGCCACCCGATCGCGGCCTCGCCCGGAAGCACCACAAGACGACGAGCTAGACGAAGCGGTCGTGCAGGGAAAGTTTCCCTTGCTGCGGCTTCTGCGTTTTGCCCGTCCGCACCTGAAAGCCGTGCTGGTGGGCTTGCTGCTCACGCTGGCCAGCACCGCGGCGGGACTGATTCCGCCGTATCTCACCATGCCGCTCGTCGACCAGGTTCTCGTGCCCGGGCAGGCAGGGCAGCTGGGGCTGACCGAAGCGCTGCCGAAGGTCGTGCTGTACCTCGGCGGCCTCGGCGGCGCCGCGGTGGTGGCGTGGCTATTGGGGTGGGCGCAGGGTGCGCTGCTGGCGTTCGTGACTGAGAAAGTCGCGGCAGATTTGCGCAACCGAACCTTTTCGCACCTGCAACGCTTGAGCCTCGAATACTTCGGCGGCAAACGCACCGGCGACCTCATCGCGCGCATCAGTTCGGACACCGATCACCTGTGCTCGTTTCTTTCCGACACGCTCATCGATTTCATCACCGACATCTTGATGATCGTCGGCACGTGTGTGGTGCTGGTGACTTTGGATCCCCTCTTGGCGGTGGCCGCCATCGTGTCGTTCCCGCCTATCGCGTGGCTCATCATTCGCATTCGCGCCAAGCTGACCCATGGCTTTTTGCGCGGCGGACGCGTGTGGTCGGCCATGACGAACATCCTGGCCGATACCATTCCCGGCATTCGCGTGGTCAAGGCGTTTTCGCAAGAACGCCGCGAGATTGCCCGTTTCGCCGAAGCCAATCAGCGCATCGTCGAGGTGAACAATCGCAACAACGCCCTGTGGACGTTCTTCTGGCCGCTGGTGATATTACTCAATCAGGTGGGCTTGCTGGTGGTGTGGGCGGTGGGCGCGCGCCAGGTCCTGCTTCACCAGGTCACGGTCGGCGTCCTGACGGCGTTCATCGCGTACATCAGCCGCTTCTACACCCGCGTGGAAAGCATGAGCCGCATGCTGACCGCCACCCAGCGCGCGTCGGCGGCGGCCCAGCGCTTGTTCGAAATCCTCGACCGCGTGCCCAGCGTCATCGAGCCGAAGGACCCGGTACCCGTCAAGGATCTGCGCGGCGAAATCCAATTCGATCGCGTGTCGTTCCGCTACGGCAGCCGCCTGATTCTCGACGACGTCAGCTTCGCCGTGGCGCCGGGGCAGATGATCGGCATCGTGGGGCACACCGGCTCGGGCAAGAGCACGGTGGCCAATCTTCTCTGCCGCTTTTACGACGTTTCGGCGGGCGCCGTGCGGGTCGACGGCGTCGACATTCGTCGCTTTGCCGTCGAGGACTTTCGCAAGCACATCGGCATCGTGCTGCAGGAGCCGTTCCTGTTCTTCGGCACCATCGCCGACAACGTGGGCTACGGCCAGCCCGGCACTGCGCCCATGCAAATCGTCGATGCCGCCCGCGCGGCACACGCCCACGGCTTCATCCTGAAGTTGCCCGAGTGCTATGACTCGCTGGTGGGCGAGCGTGGCCAGTCGCTGTCGGGCGGCGAGCGCCAGCGCATCGCCATCGCGCGCGCCATTTTGGTCGATCCGCGCATCCTCGTGCTCGATGAGGCGACCTCGGCCGTGGACACGCACACCGAACGCGAAATTCAGCGTGCGCTCGACAACGTGGTCGCCGGTCGCACCACCATCGCGATTGCGCACCGGCTGAGCACGCTCAGCAAAGCCGACCTGCTGCTCGTCATCAAGGATGGCCGGCTGGCCGAGCGAGGCACCCATGCCGAGCTGCTCGCCCTCGACGGTGAATACGCCAGGCTTCACCGCGCGCAAAGCGCCGCCACGCGATCCGATGTCGAGGCGCCTCAGCCGGAACCAGAAGCCGACGCGGACGTGGTCCCCTCGGCGTCGGGCCTGAACGTGTCGCGCCTGTCGCTCGTGCGCGATGGCGATGGATCGCTGTGGGCGCTCGATCGTTCGACCAGCGAGCGCGAAAAAGTCGTTCCCCGCCGCTGCTTTCCCCTCAGCCATCCCGACCGCTACGTGTGTCTACTCGACGAGCTCGGGCGCGACCGCGCGCTCGTCGACGAGCCTGCCAGCCTCGACGACGACAGCCGGCACGCGCTCGCGACCGCGCTCGGCGAAAACGAGTTCCTGCCCAAGGTCATACGCATCGACCGCGTCGTGCACGAGGCGACGTGGTCCGAATGGCACGTCACAACGGATCGCGGAAGCCGGGTCTTCGTGGTCGAGCAAGAAGATCACATTCGTCGCCTCGACGACGGCCGCCACGTCATCACGGATCGGCACGGCATGCGCTACCTCGTGCCGACCCCCGACAGGCTCGACAGCCACAGCCGACGCTGGCTGGGCCGCTATTCGTAGTTACTGGTACTTCACTGTCGCCCAGCCGCTGCCAGGCATCGAGAACTGCAGCTTCTTGCCGGCCAGCGCGACGATGTAGTTGGCGTTGGCGCTGCCGCTGTTGTACATGACCGCCACGATGCTACCGTCGGGGTTCTTGAACGCGACGGAGTCGTTGCTGCTGGTTCCCAGGACCTTCGCGCCGGGATCGACGTACTGGGAGACGTGGCGGAAAACGTAGTATGCCGGCGTTGCCGTCACCTGGCCGGAGTCTGCTACCAGCAGGGCGTTCTGGGGCCACTTGCGCGTGTTGTCGATGCCCATTCCCCCCTTGTCCAGAACCATGTTCCAGGCGTTGTACGCGGTCAGACCGTTCTTGATGGCATCGCGGATATAGCCCCAGCTGTCCTTTCCGTAGCTGAAATCGTTGGGCGCAGGCGCGGTCGAGCCCATGGTGCCGCCGCACTGGTGCTCGGAAACCCAGATGGGGATGCCGCCGGCCAAGCCCTTCAACGTGGTTACCTGGTTCGCGGCCGCCATTCCCCATTGCACGCCGATGACGCCGACGAAGCCCTTCGCGGCCGAATCCTTCAGCACCTGCTGCCCGATATCAGAATCGCCGTTGGTATTGGACAGCGTGCCATCCATGACCTTGGTCGAAAGATTGGCGGCGGTCAGCGCCGGCCCAAGGTACGAGCCGACGAACTTCACGAAATTGGTCGTGTCCCAGTGGCAAGAAGGATAGTTCTGCTGATAGTTGGGCTCGTTCTGCGGAGCCACGAATTCAATCTTGATCCCTTGGTCCTGGAATGCCTGGACCCATTTCACGAAGTACTGGGCATGCGCCTTCAGGGTGGCGTCGTCGGACTTCATGGTACCGCCGTCGAAGGCGTTGACGGGATTGCCCGGGCTGAGGTACGGGGTCGCTTTCATCCACGTGGGCGGCGTCCATGGGCTGCCCCAGAACTTGATGTCCGACTTCACCGCTTGTGCCGCCTTGATGTACGGGATGAGCTTGTCTTTGTCTCGATCGATCGAGAAGCTGGACATGGAGGTGTCCGAGCCGCTCGACACTTCGTCGTCGGTGTAACGGCTTGTAGCGTAGTCGCTCGCGCCGATGGGAATTCGTCCCCATGCGAATCGGCAGCCGTCGTCGCCGAACAGCAGTTGAAGCGCCTGGTCCTGCATATCCTTCGTGGTGAGGTAGCTCCAGCCGAGCTCGTTGAACGCGCCACCGAAGCCTTGCCAGTCCTGGGCGGTGGTGTCGTTCACCGTTACCGTGGCGTTGCCGCTCGTCACCTCGGTCCACTTCGCGTCGGTCTTCCAGTAACTGCCCGAAGCCGATGTCACCAGCGCCGTCGACGGCATCGGTGTTCCACCCGTGCTCGACGAACCTCCCGCCGCTTGCGATCCGCCAGCCGCAGTGCCGCCCGGTGAACCTCCGGGATTACTGCCCGCTGCACCGCCGTTCGGGTTTCCTGTGGAGCCGCCGCTCGCATTGCCTGTCGAACCGCCCTTGGCGTTGCCCGCCGAGCCGCCGGCAGCATTGCCTGTCGAACCGCCGTTGGCGTTTCCCGTCGAGCCACCGCTCGCGTTGCCCGCCGAGCCGCCGCTCGCGTTGCCTGTCGAACCGCCGCTCGCGTTACCGGTGGAGCCGCCGCTTGGGTTGCCCGAGGCGCCACCGCTATCGGTGTTGCCGCCCGAGCCGCCTCCGCCGGATCCCGATCCGCAGCCTGCGGTGAAAAGTGCGAGACAAGCACTAGCCATCGAAAGTCGTGTTCTGCTCATGGCGCAAATTCCTCTTTCTCGCGATTTCAGTGTCTGCGGCGCCACCAAGTGGCTCGCGCAAGCGACCGCATGAAGTCTGCCCCGAGCGGGGCGGTCACGACCGCTTGGGGCCGGCGAGAATAGCAGCCAGTCGCACGCCTGCGCGAGCAGAAACTGGCAACCCGCGAGTTTGTTAAAGAAGAGAACAATCTCTGCCGAGCCGCTGTCTAGGTAGAGGGTGTTAGCCGTGACCGATGGCGCGGTCGCTCGTTCGCGGGCGTGATCGACGCCACAACATCAAACGAACGATCGTGCTCGCCTCGACCGTGGCAAGACTCGTCGTAGGAATTCGCCATGCCGGTGGTGCACCGACAGCATTGTCTTCGTGTCGCTGCTGCGGGTGTGCTTTATTCGCCACCACCGAATTCTGCTTGGCTCCGCTCCGTCAACAAGGGAGCTTTGCCAATACTCGAAGTCCGGACGGCCTGGCCAGCCCGGTTCGTAAACGATTACAACCCTGTTGCACTCAAGGTGCGGTTCGTGCGATTTCTACATGGCCGCTACGCAAGCGGTGAGAATTTCCTCTACTTTGCGAAGAGCCTCCGATAGAGTTCGTCAGGACGCTTTACTATCTCGTTCGCGAGAGCCTCGAGACCATCGACGTTTTCAATCAAGACCAGCAAAACGGAAGAACAGCGATGCGAACAACAAGCACACTTCTAGGTTTGACTCTCCTGGCGCTGACCGGCACGGCTCGCGCTGAAGATGCGGCTCCTACGGCTCCGGCGGACAGCGACCTTGCCGCTGCGACTGCCGCGGCTCCCTCTACCGGGGGGCAACGCAGGCTCCAGCTGGGGCTCGCGTTTTTGCCGATGGCAAAGGGCAAGTTCACCTCTACGGTCTCCACCACGACGACGGTTCCGGCTGCTTTCGCCTATGGCGTCGGGTTCACCGGAGCCTATGAGATCTGGCGTGGGCTCAGTGTCGGTCTTGCGCCTCAGCTGATCTTCAACGTCAAGGACAAGACGTCTTCGGACGTCGCGAAGGAACTAGACGTCTTCGCACGTCTTGCTTACGCCTACCCGGTTGTGGAGACGATTTCACTGTACCTGGAGGTGCTGCCAGGCTACTCGCTCATCCTTCCTCCGGCCGGCGGGACGCCTAGAGGCTTTGTTTTCGCATTTGGCGGCGGGTGTGTCATGAACCTAACCGAGCAGGTCTTTGCCAATGTAGGTCTGGACTATCAGACTGGCTACCAGACCCGAGAAGAGGATGGCGCGACCTTCGAAGTTCGCACCAAGTACTACCGCCTAGCCTTGGGCGGTGGTGTGAGGTTCTAGCGGGCTAGCCACGATACAGGAGATTCCATGTTCATGAAGAAGTCGATTCATCTGGTATTGCTACTCGGCGTGGGCTTCCTAGCTGTTCCAGCCTGTAAGCTCGATCCGCCCCCGGCGGGGCAAAGAAGTGACGCGGGCGCAGCCTTCACCTGTACCGACGATCAGTCGGTGGACGCTGGCGCCACCAGCGGCGGCAGCACTTCCAGCAACATCGACAACGTTGTGACGCCGGTCTCATGCAACGGAGATAACAGCGCGGCTGCCCTTTCCCTCTTCGCGTATGCGCCCGGCTACACGACGGATCCTGCGCTGGCGGCGAAGGTTCAGCAGACAATCAATAACATGAGCCTGGATGATGAGCTCTTGCAGATGGCGGGAATGCCGTACGGATCCGCTTATGCGACTCAAATGACGAACACCCAAAAGAGCCAGGACACGGCAAAGATTCGCGGCTTTCACTATCGCGATGCCTCGCGTGGAATGAACCTCGCCGAAGACATGGACGGCTCCAAGCCCAACGCTGGTTTGGTGCCGGGTAGCACGAGGACGACGACCGGCTACTCGACCGCATTCCCGGTAAGCATGGCTCGCGGCGCAGCCTTCGATCTCGACCTGGAGAACGCCATCGGCGAAGCCATAGGCGACGAGATGCAGGCAGCTCAGGAGACCCTCTTGCTCGCGCCGTGCATGAACGTGCTTCGCCACCCGTTGTGGGGACGCGCGCAGGAGACCTATGGCGAGGATCCCTTCCACGTCGGACGTCTCGCCTCGGCGTTGGCCTTGGGCGTGCAACAGCACATCGCCGCCAATGCCAAGCACTATTTGGCCTACGACATCGAGAACAATCGGTCCATCAACAACTCCGCCATGGACGAGCAGACGCTGCGAGAGATCTACGGTCGTCATTTCCGGATGGTGGTGCAGGACGCAGGCGTAGCCTCGGTAATGGCTTCCTACAACTTGGTCAACGGAAAGAACTCCACCCAGAACCGCCACCTTCTGACCGAGGTCCTCCGCGATGACTTCGGCTTCAAGGGCTTCGTTCTGAGCGACTGGTGGGCCATGCCGGGAGGTGTAAAGGTTTCCAATACGACGGTTCTCAAAGCCCAGGCAGTAGAGGCCCTAAAGGCCGGGCTCGACGTGGAACTGCCCTGGGTTCTCAATTACGGCCAGCTGGGAGCCGTCATCGGTACGGCGGGGGTGACGAAGTCAGATATCGACGCCTCGGTGGCACGTATTCTCGAACAGAAGTTCCGCTTCAACGCCGATAATCTTAACGGGAACGTGGGGCTTGGTTCGACGAAAACGGCCTACGTCAACGGCAAGATTCAGTGCGACGGCAGCCACGTCAAGCTAGCGCAGAAGGCCGCTGTCGAGAGTATGGTCCTGCTCAAGAACGACAACAGCACGCTGCCCATCAATCCTTCCGTGACCAAGGTGGCAGTGATTAGCGCCAAGAACGTGCCTTACGTGACCACCAACGACAGTAGTAATACTGCGAACACGATCACCTTTGCCACGGACGTTCTGACCGGCGACTTGGGATCAAGCCGCGTCTTTCACGATCCGTCTGAGGGGCGCGGTCCCGCGAAGGGGCTTCAAGACATGGCCCCATCTGGAGTTACGGTCGTAACCGGATCGAGTGCCGACGAGGCCGCGAATGCCGACTTCATCGTCGTGATGGCCGGTCTCACCCCGGGCGACGAGGGCGAAGAGTACACGCTGGCAGGCGATCGAGACAGCTTCGCTCTGGATGCGAAGATGACCAAGGACGCAAAATACAAGGCCTTTGTAAACATTCAGAACGATCTCATCGCGTCCGTGGCTGCACTTAACAAGCCAATGGTGGTTGTGCTCGAGGGCGGCAGCGTGATTGATCTGCCCTGGCTGGCGAACGTCCCTGCGGTGGTCATGGCTTGGTATCCAGGCATGGTGGGGGGCGAGGCCATCGGCCAGTTGCTTTGGGGCCAAGCCAATTTTGGTGGCAAGCTGCCCTTCACTTGGGGCAAGCAGCTTTCCGACTATCCGACCTTCAATGGCAACGGCACCACCCAATTCGACTACTACATGGGCTATCGCTACTTCGACAAGAACAACATCGCTCCCCTGTTTCCGTTTGGTTATGGGCTTTCCTACACGAAGTTTGAGTACAGCAAGCTTCAGCTCGGATGCTCGGACATGAGTCAGGGCGCTGTGTTGCCGGTCGTGGTTAACGTTGCAAATACGGGAGGCGTCGCGGGCGACGAAGTCGTGATGGTCTTCGTTTCTTTCGTCGGAACGCAAGCCCGTCGAGGCGTCAAGGAATTGAAGGGCTTCCAGCGAGTTCATCTCGAGGCTGGCGAGGCCAAACAAGTCACGATTCCGGTTCGTCTCAAGGATCTGGACTATTTCCAAATGGATTCGGCCACGGGAACGACTGGAAAATGGGTCGTAGAAAGCGGCGACGTCAAAGTCATGGTGGGCGGCAGCTCGACGAACCTCCCGCTGTCAGCAACCGTGAAGGTCAACGGATACTAGGTTTTTCCAGCAACGCAGGCTCATCGGATGGATCTCATGAGAACACCTCCTTTCCTTGCCAAGGTCTCTTCAACGGTTTTGACCGTGCTTATTGTGGTCGGGACGGCCCGCGCGGTCCGCGCAGCCGAGCCAGCGGATAAGCCGGCATCGTCGCAGGGCACCCAAGCGACATCGGCAGCCTCATCGGCCGTGTCCGAGTCTGCGACGCCGCCTATCGAGGCAACGCCCGCAAGTGTGGCGACCGGCCACATCAACAAGGCGACAATCGAAGAACAACCGGGGCCCGACCCTGTGTCTATCGCCGAGGTGGGCGTGCAGCGATTGCCGCCATCCACCTATCCCGGGGAGAACCGAGGCCTCATGTATGGTTCGCTTTGGCTCACCTTCCACGGGATCCAGTGGCCCTACATGCCCGCAGTGGGGAAGAGCCCGCGCTTCGTGCTCGGGGTGTCCGGCTGGGGTTGGGTAGACACTTCCTACGTAACGTTCGGTCCATGGAGCAAGTTTTCCGTGCAAGGGCTCGACCAGAGCAAGCTCACCTATTGGATCCAGCAAGCACGCATGCTGCTGCGGTTGACGCCAACCTACGCACTGGGCGATGGATACTTTGTCCAGGGGCAAGCCGAGTTGGTCGGCACCGAAGATCAAACTGGCACACGCAAAGACATCGGCGGGGCGGATACAGATGATTTGTATCTGCGCATCGGTAAATGGAATGTCTGGGATCTGCAGGTTGGCCGCTTCGAAGGCTGGGAGGTTTTCCATCTGGGAATGGGCCTCGATCAGAACACCTTCGAAAGAACGGGCGCAGTCGGCCAATTCGAGCCGGCTATTGGGTTCTATGGTCTGACCGACAATCAATTCCGCCCGCTCGGCGCTGCCGGCAATATTGCGCTCCACTACTATCCGCTCAGCATCCTCCGCTTCGAGCTGCTCAGTACGGTGGGAAGCTTGGGTTCAACCCCCGTCCTGGCGGCGCGGCCGGTCGGCATCCTCGATCTCGGGTGGGTGAAACTCAAGCTGGGCACGGAATATCAGCGCTTGGGCGACCAGAAACAGGGGTCGCTTGATTACATTACCAAGAAGGGGGTCGGTGGCGCGGTCCAGTTCGTGTTCCAGCCCCACATCGAGTTTGGCGTCAATGCCGCACAAGGTACCGTCTGGAGTGTCGACACGAACGATCGAGAAGATCTCAAGGGATCCTATACGAGGACCAGCTTTGGCGGCTTTGCCAACGTTTCCAATGGCGATGCTAAGCATCCGCTCATGTTCGGCGTGGGTGGCATGCTTACCGAAACCGAGGACCAGAACAATGCTCTCGGTAACGGCGACGTGGACAAGTACTGGCTCTTCCAGGGCTTCGTCGCCGTTCAATACGTCGTCTTCCAACAACTCTATATCAAGTTGGTGGGTGGCTACTCGAGAGGCCACTGGCAGGTCGCTGGAAACACTCCGCCCGTCACCTACGAGGACGAAGTGTACAGCCTCCGGCTCCGCCTCGCGACGTACTTCTAGCTGACCACCACCGTTCGGCGAATACACACGAAGATTTTCCCGCACCGCGACTTTGTGTCGGTGCGGGAGCTACTGCATGGTCAACGGCGGGGCTACACTCGGAAGCGAAATGAAACTATTGGGCGAGATGGGATCCGATTCGGCGAAGGCAATATGGCGCTTGAATCACTTATGCTCGTTGTCTGTGCCGATCTCGGGCAGTGGGGGGGTGGCTGGCAAAGCGGTCGCGGGCCGCGCCTTCTGCCGGCGCGCAGTCGGTGTCACGGATGGTGTTGGGCTGACGACGGCCGGTTCCTTCTTGTCCCAGAATACCGGGACCACCGCGCCCACGACGCCGCCTAGGCAGAAGACGACGGCGAGCACGAGCGCCACTTTCAGAAATAGGCGCGGCCGCATGGCACGCAGTTGTTGCGACGTGCGCAGGCGCCATCGCAGGCTCGGAAGCTCTTCTTCCTCTTGCGGAAGCTCGCGCGCGCTGCGGAACATGCGTCCGACGCCGAGGGCATCCTCGGCCTCGGGCAAGTACGAGAATCGCGCGGGGTTGGCAGCGGGCTTGCTCATGACCGTTCTCCTCGCGAAAGGATTTGCATCAGGCGTTCGCGACCCCGATGGAGTCGCGCCCGCAGGGTTCCGAGCGGCACGCTCGTCGGCGAGCCATTACTTCGCCGAGTAGCGCTTCGATCTCGTAGAGAATCAGTACCGTTCGATAGGCGTGGGAAAGCCGATCGAGGGCCCGGGACAGCCGCGCGCTCTGCTCACGCGGTTCGAGCTCGTGTTGAGGCGTGCAAGGCTCGGGCGCCGCCAGCATGGTCTGGTTCTGTCCGAACAACCATTGGCGAAGCCGGCTCTTGCGCCGTTTAGTCCAAACCACGTGCTGGGGAATGCCGAAGAGCCAGGTATCGATGGCGGCCTGGCCTCGAAACTGGAAGGTCTCGCGGAGCGCGACGAGGAAAATGTCGTGCACCAGGTCCTCGAGGTCGCCAGACGACCCAGCCAGACGGCGCGCCCAGCACTTCACTTTGGCCAGGTGTTGGTCATACATCGCGTCCGTGGAATCCGCACTTTGTGCGGATGGCCCGGGCGTGCCAGATGCGATAGCCAGACGCGGTTTCATTGCGAAGTACCGATCCCATTGATCGTACGAAGGATGAGAACCTTACGCGAAAATGCGCGCAACGCGGGCCGCCGCAAGATCGCCGAGCGCGGCCTGCGTGGACCGCCAGGCTAGGATTCATACGGCGGCACCTCAAGTCAGGTGAGGACCGGGCTGCAAAACAGTCGAGAACTCCTGCGCGAGCCAGTCGGTCATCGCGGCTAACGCGCGCCTTGAGTATCTGAGGTGTGCGGTAGGATCGACGAAATCGATCCGTCGCGTGCCCCACCGGTCTTCGCGGAGACGAGCCCGCGAAGGCGTCGAGAGACTGCTCGCCGCGCCATTGTTGAGGGTTGCTTGTTATCGGACATTTGTTGGATGCAATTCGCTGAAGAGAAATGACGCTTCTACGCCTATGCCCCGACTATTCAGACGCGCTCTGGGGCTGAGAACGGCAGCCCGTGTAGTAGACTCGATTCCTCCAGGCCGCGTACGGCGAGGACCGCAACTGGCGCGCCCGATCGCTTCCAAGTCCGTCGGCCAAGCGTCTCTCGAACGCGTCTCCCGTGCTCGCCAACAGGCGAAGGAGTCGTTCACCCGGCGGCTGGGGCGAATCGCTTCCAGGTGGCGGCGACAGACCGGCAAGTTCCTGCGCCAGTTTCTGCCGCGCCTCCTCAAATCCGCTCTCAGGGCGAGTTTGCAGCTCGGTTAGGATCTCCTCCAGGGGCATTGCCGACGTCTTGGCGGACTGACCGGATGCCTCGGCCAACGCCCGTTCGGCGAAGTCCCGCAGCTCTGCGTGCATATCGTTGAGCGTCTGCTGCACCAGCGCGCGCTCCCCGCTCGAGAGCGACGCGGCCGCGGACTCTTCGTCGGTCACATTGTGAGGTTTATTCCCAATGATTGCGGGAATTTCGAAGCGCACCTCGCAACGTTTGGCCATGTCGCCGAGCTCGCTCGGCCTCGGATTTAGCCAGTCGGCAAAGTCGGAAGCCATGCGTGTCTCTCCGCTTCCCGTCTGGGGAGACGGGACCTGCTGTTCAGGCGGCGGCGCGATGGGCTCGTTCGGGCATCGGTGAAGGTAGCGCCGTCGCAAGCCGGCGCAGCCCTCAGGGACCGAGGCCGGCGAACCCTCGGCCGGCGCGACGGGTGCAGACTGCTCCGGCGCGTTCGTGTCCAAGGGCAGCTGCAAGCCGTGTTTCGCAAGGCGCGCGCGAACCTCGTACACGCCCACCACCACAAGCGCGGAGAGGGCTGCGACGAGCGACAACGAAAGGACGCTCGTTCGTGCCTGAGCGTAGGATGATTTTGCCATAGGAGCACGAGCATAGGCGCTCAAAACGCCATTTGCCTTCACCGAATCGCGTCCCCCAAAAGGCTGATAACGCCTGATCTGTCAACTACGCCGCCCCGAACCCTCCTGCATCCCCTCTACCCGGCGGCTGCGGCGCAGTCGTCCGCTATTCCTAAGAAAGAGGGACGCGACCATGCCGCCGGTCGAACGTAGGCTGCATTCTGGACAGCCTACGAAGCCTTTGCCTCCGCCGCGCCTTTACAGTCGCTCCCTGCCGTCGATCAGATGGAGCCCGCTCGAGCAAGAAAACTTCCCCACCGACGAGCCTGTTCTTTCTTCAGCGAGATACCCAACACAATGGGCGTCGATGGCGCGGTAACCCTTTAACAGGGGTCAGTATACGCACCAGGTTTGGTTGGTAATGGGTTGAGTGACACTCTGGAGAGTAACAACGCCGTTACTTTGCGCCGGGTTCCACGTGTACAAGGTCTCGCTCATTCGCCAAAAGTTCGCCAGGTCATTTTGTATGGTGTAGCACGCATGGCCTTGAGAGTTGGTGCTCACATAATTCAACGACCAGTACTGGTCAGTGGTATTCGCACTGCAATTCCAAACGATTGGCACCGTGCTTGGCGTAAAGGCCTGGTTGGGCAGAGAAATACAGGCGCCGCTGGGGATGTTTGTCTGCTGGTTACGTATTGTGTACCAGGAGTAGCCGGCGCCCGTGGTCCAGTGCTGGTTCTTACTGCTGTCGCAATTCCACGTGATAAGTCTAGTCCCTGCTGACATATTATCGCCGCCAGCGACTCCAAGGCAGACATTAGTGTTTGAAATAGGCCTGAGTGTGGCATTCGTAAAAGAATATTGAGCAGCCGCAGTTCTTTCTACCACGATGCTGGCAAACAGTCCGAGCAGTATTCCCATTGAACGTTTGGTCATGGCTTCCCTCCTAGACAGATCCCGCAGCCCGGGATCACGGCGCAACTTCTTGCTAGCGTGCTGAGCCGTCAGCTCAGATGTCGTGCAACACTTTCACTCAGCAGTCTTGGAGTCATGTAGTCGTTTCTATGTCACTTCCTTGACGTCGTCGTTGAGCTGTCGAATACGACCAACGATCTGGTCCGGACATGCGTCGGCGCAACAAGCTCTCCTTGCGAGATCGGCGACAAGCTTGCCTATGGCCAGTTGCCGGTTCCTAACACCGATTTTGAAACAGATGCGGGACCAATAGGACTTGATGGTCGTGTAGGCGAGACCGAGCCTCGCAGAAATCTCTTTGTCGGCGAGGCCGGCGGCGGCTAGCCCGAGCAGCTCATTTTCGCGGATGCTCAGTCCTACCGCGTGACCAAAGGTTCTCGCTGCATCTGAAAGCGCATCGCCGTCGACAGTTCTCGAGGTTGTGTGCCCAGGCATAAGATCTCCTAGAGTCGAAAGTGGTGGAACTATTGCTTGGTAGACTCGGTGCGTGACCTGAAACGTCCGAGCACATGATTGGTAAGGTCTTTATACAGAATCGAGAATATGTATAGGCGTCGGCAAAAACTTACACAAGCGGCATTTCGGTTCGCGCCGGATGCTAGCAAAACGGCGGTTTACGTCACTGTCGCCGAGCTGCGATCGGCGGCCGCGAGGCCTTCAAGTTGCGGCGGGTCGAGCCGGCCCGTGTAGAAGGCCGAGAACTGCCACAAACCTTTGGCGAGCGGTCGCCGCGCCTTCCCAAACCGCAGAAAAGCGCTCCGCCTGACCGCCGCGCCCGCCCAACTCGCAGAAGATCGCCTTCGTGTCGCAGCGAGGCTCGTCCAAGTCGCAAAAACTCGCCTTCACCTCGCCGCGGCGTCTGCTCAAGTCGCAGAAACTGGCCTCCGCCTTATGGCGGCGCCTGCCCGGTTTCCGCCCGGGCGTTCACCGGCTGCGAAAATACGCGTCCGTCTCCCGAGGTCGCGTGTCCTTGTCGCGATATCGTGGACGCCGCTCTCGAAGGTGCGCTCGCGGCTCGCAAGGGCAAGCGCCGGGCCGCTTGCCGCGCCCCACGTCCCGGAGTAGCCGTGCTATAGCGTTTGGTCAGTAGGTATCCGGAAAATGCACCACGACGAGCACAATGAGGCGCGCGAGGCGCCTGCCCACGGGCCCAACTCCTCCCGCGCGAATGTCCTCTCCTTCGTCCTGCTGGTTACCGCGGGCTTCTTCCTTGCGCGCCTACCGGTGCTCGCGCATCAGTTCTTCGATCCCGACGAATTCGAACATGCCCACGCGGCCTGGTGTGTGTTCAAGGGAATGATCCCTTACAAAGACTTTTTCGAGCATCACACCCCCTTCTACTATTACGCGCTAAGTCCGTTCTTCCATTGGTTTCCGGTTGATCTGTCCTTCGACAGTGCGAGACATTTCCTGACTTTCGCTCGCGGCCTGTCCCTGGTTCTGGCGCTCCTGTCGGTCTTCCTCGTCGTCCTGCTCGGGCGCTTGCTGACCGATCGCAGACTTGGGGTGTGGGCGGGTTTCTTTCTCGTGGCTCAGCCCTTTTTCTTCGAGAAGACCACCGAGATACGCCCGGATGTGCTTGCCCTTCCGTTCTTCCTCGGCAGCCTTTGCTTTCTGCTGTATGGGCTTGCCAGAAGCCGGGATGCTGCAAAGGGAAGTCTTTGGCATTTCTTCGGCGGCGGCCTTTGCCTGGGGGCTGCCATCATGTGCACGCAGAAGATGCTCTTCGTGCTCCCAGGCTTGCTGACAGGCCTTAGCATCTGGTCGCTGTTTTCTAGCTTCCATGGTGGAATCAACGTTGGTCGGGTTTCCCGAATCCTCGCGACAGTGACTTTTCTCGTGGGCCTTGGTGTTCTTGTCAGCTTGACGTGGGCGGCGTTTGCTCTTCATCACGGCGGCGGCCAATTCATCACGAACAATTTTCTACTCAATTCCAAGTGGAAGCACGTTTCCCACGAACAGCTCCTTCGACTGCTGGAAACGAGTTGGCCCGCGCTGATTCTGTGCCTCTTGGGCGCTTCGGCGTCGATGGTTCGCTTTCTGCGCTCCGAACAGGCTCAGTATGGCGGTGTCCTGCTGCTTTCCACGTTGACTGGACTCATCGTTGGAGTCCTCGTCGTACCGGGAGCGCACAGACAATACTATCTCATCCTGTTGCCGATCATCTCCTTGTTTGCCGCCGAAGGGCTCTTCGTCCTCGTCGATTGCGCGCAGAGCGGAATCCGCTCGTGGCTTCTCGTCTTCGCACTGATCCTCTTGTCGGTACTGCCCGCCCTCGACCTACGCGACGCCTTCGCGTCCCGCAACGACAGTCAACTCGCAAGACTGCACTACGTTTTCGAAAGCACGAAGCCAACCGATCTGGTGATGGATGGCATCGAGGGAACCGGTGTCTTTCGTCCGCATGCGCTCTACCATTACTTCCTTCACGCCGAACTACTCGACATGCTTTCCCGACAGCAGGTGGATGCCTATATGGTCGCCCTGGAGAGCGGGAAGATCAGTCCGAAACTGATTGCCTTGGACGAGAACCTCGTTGCCCTGGGCACGAGATTCCTGAGGTTCGTGAAGAGAAACTACGTCAGCAACGACGGCTTCTTCTACTTTTCGAAGCGCGCCTCCGACTGAGAGACGCGCCCCTCACCGTTCCTTGCGCCGTCCAATGACCAGGCGTCCCTGTTGGTGCACCACGGGAAAATACTGCTCGATCAACGCCAACGCGGGCGTGGGTGCGTCCCAGACCAAAACATGGGTATAGCGTTTGGCAGCGCTGGTCAGATAGCTGTGCCACTCCTCGGTCCAAGCGAGCTCGCAATTTTCGGGCACGGTCGATGCTTCGCGCAGCAGGATTCCGCACCATTCTTCGGCCGATCTCATCCTGCGGGGCATGTTCTGAATCACGTCGTGGTGAAAGCGTGGCGGTGGCAACGTCCGGTACTGGACGGCGTCCACGCTGCGCGAGGCCCAGAGCAGGTCGGCACTGGTCCCTCGCTCGACGGTGTAGTGGCCCCACGCGTGCAAGATAGGCTCGATGTTGTCGCTCGGAGAATCTACCGAAAACAGAAGCGGCAAGAGTCGAGCACCCCTGTCGACGAACGGCAGTCCTGAGCAAAACTCGGCCACATCGGCGTCCATCCGCAGCATCGCGAAGCCGTTGCCCGCGGATCCGGCGATTCCTGCGCAGACGAGGAGCGCTACCAACTTGCGTGACAGCGTCTCCGGCGCTCGCACGAGCAGTGCGAGCCAAAGAAAGGGCACGAAGCGCGTGTTGAAATAGCCCCAGGTTGGAAGCATGAAGGTCGGCAGGCAAACATAGCCAGCACTCAAGACGACGAGCGCGGCGATGGACAGCAATGGTGTTTTCGACTTTGGAGCGCGCAGGACGACCGCGAGCAAGAGCAGCGCAGGCACCAGCGCGGCGAGTCCCCAGTAACTCGAGCCAAGGACGTAGGTGCGGAGCCCCATCCAGAGCAACTGGGGTAGCCCGGTCCATTCGGTCTTCGCCAAACCGGCGAGGTGAGCCCCTGCGCTGTCAACTGCCGGGGCAAGGCAGAAGCCGAGCACGCCGATGACTGCGGCCGGGACCAGCGAAACGAGCACGCGCAGGGCAGGCTTCACGGCAGCGCTGTCGCGCGCGCGGGCGTAAGCGAGATCTGCCAACGCGATCACGACCAGCATGAGAAGCGGAAAACTGTGCGCTATCCAGGCCAGCGCACAGAGCACGGCGATGCCACCTGCCCGCAAGTGTTCCCACTTTGACCGCTGCATTGCCAGCAGGCCGAGAATCCACAGGCACAGTCCGAAGGAGAGGGAAAAGTTCAACATCCCCATCGACACGAACCAATGGTGCACGAGCGGAAGCGCAAAGAGGCTCTGGAGCCACATCCGTCTCGATCCGCCGAGCACACTGAAGAGGAAGACATAGCCGAAGGCAGTGATGGCCAAGACCGCGAGCACGAATACACGCGCGGCTTGCATGTATCCTAGCCAAGGCGAAACAGCGTGCAGCCAGAAGAACAACGCCGAGTTGGTGCGAAGGCCGTGAGCAGCAACGTATTCGGGATAGGCTGCCAGGTGATCGACAACGTAGGCGGCGGCGACATGCCCCGGCAGATCCTCGTGGGGTAAGTTCTTGACCAGCACCAGCGGCCAATCCGCAAGCAGCCACAAGAGCAATCCCGCCTTTGCCATGGCCGCCCGACGACCAGCGGCGAACGAACCACCGTCCGATGGCGAAGTCTTGGTCGAGAGTGGCGTGGGATCCATGAACACTCTGACTACCATCTCATCGAGAGACGAACAACGAATCGCCGACGACGGGATCCTTGCCCGGCTTCACCGGTCCTGCTAGTGCTTGAAGAGGTCGGGGCGGCGCCTCATGAAGACATCGTTCTCCACACGGCAGATCGGCGGAGGCATCCTTGCGATGAGCATGATCCTGTCAGGCGCGTGTTCGTCCTGTGCCCTGCGCAATCCTTCCCGAGCATTCAACGCTGCGGGCAGGCAGATACTGCCCGATTTCGAGGCCGATCCATCGGCCCGGGCGTTTGGAGACGAGCTTTGGATCTATCCGTCGCATGACCTCGCCGACAGCGGGTATTGGGACATGGTGGATTGGCACGCCTTCTCGTCGACGGATCTGGTGCACTGGACCGACCATGGGATCATCTTTCAGCTGAGCGACCTGACGTGGGCCCATCGCTATGCTTGGGCGCCCGACTGCATTCGGCGCAACGGCAAGTACTACTTCTACTTCCCTGCCGACGACCAGATCGGTGTCGCGGTATCCGACAAGCCAGCAGGGCCTTTCAAGGACGCGCTTGGCAGACCTTTGATTGCACGAAATGAAGGTGGCGCGCGCGCCATGGATCCCAACGTTTTTGTCGACGACGATGGTCAAGCCTATCTCTTCTACGGCCAGAACGCCCTACGCGTGGTGAGGCTGAAAGAAGACATGATCACCCGAGACGGGCCGATCCTCTCCGTACCGCTCGAGAAGTTTCACGAGGGGATCTGGATGCACAAACGGAACGGCCTCTACTATCTGTCGTATCCAAGCTTCGACGGCGTCAATGCATCCAAACTCGAATACAGTATTGGCAAGAGTGTCCTAGGCCCCTTTGAATACAAAGGGACCATCATCAACAACAATTCACGCAACATCCACGGCTCCATTACAGAGTTTCGCGGGAGCTGGTACCTTTTCTTTCATTTCCAAGGACCCAGCATGTACGAACGCCGTGTCAGCATGACAGCGCTGACCTTTCTGTCGGACGGCACCATCCAGCCGCTCGGAATCGCGAAAATACAGCTCCTACCGAGCGACAAGAACTAGCGCCGAGTTGCTCCGTGACAAGGTTGCGTAGGCCAGCTAAAGATCGATCCGTCATGAACAACGAACGCCTGGCACTGTTTTTCTCGCTGTCCGTCCTGGGCGCCGCCGCCCTTTTCGCTGCGCTGCCGTCCGCACACGCAGCGCCCCTCACGCAGGACGAGATCCGCGCGCGCAAGCTCGCGGCTCGCCGTTTCGAAGGCGCTGCGGTGTCTCTGCCCGATTCGGCGTTTGCCGGCGGTTTGCGCGTGTGCGCCCGCGAGACGCCGTCGGGTATCAACGGTTATTGGCGTGTGCCTGCCAAGATCGTGGATCTGGTCGATGCTCAATTGCTGGCGCATCTGCGCAAGGGCGATCTCGACAAGCGTCTGCCGTTTGCACCCAAGCTCTACGTTCGTCAGTACGCCGGCTTCGTGCGCGATGGGGTGCGCATGATTTACGTGAACGCCTTGCTGGTCGAAAAGGGCAGCCCGGCCGCGGCCGCAGCCAAGAAGGCCTTTCCCGCCTCCTGTGCCAGCTTGAGCGGCTCGTGGGGCATCCAGTTCGATACGAAGACGAAGCAGTTCTTGGGTTTCAGCAAGAACTAGCGGCTAGTTCCCGGCATCGACGGGGCATGCGCCTGCGCTTGCTTTGAGCACCCCTGCCTTGATGCGTTCGCAGTTGTTCTGGTAAGTCGTGCCGTCGCAGCCGCAGACCAGCTCAACGACGGCCGAACAATTCTCGCTGATAGTTTCGCAAGTCCCGTTAGCGTCAGCGATGTGCCCGCAGCCAGAAGCGAGATCGCAGAACTGCTGCTCGCTCGCGCAATGGAGCCCAGCGAACCCGCCGCACGAGTTTCCAGTGCTGCCGCCGGCTCCGCTCGTGCCGCCGGTGCTGCTGGTGCCCCCAGTTCCGCTTGTGCCGCCGCTGCCAACGACACCGCCGGTGGTGGGCTGGCCGCCCGAGCCGGGCGCCCCACCGTCGGAGTGGCTACCGCCGGCACCGCCCTGGCTCGTGGAGCGTCCGCCTGTGCCGGTGACGCCGCCGGAACCGGGGTGTCCGCCACCGCTCACGACGCCGCCGCTGCCGGCCTGGCCGCCTGAACCCGAGCGTCCGCCGCTGGCCGGGATGCCGCCACTGCCGCCGTTGCCCCCCACGCCGGTCGGACAGGCGCCGTCCGCGGCCTTGAAAACCGCCGCCGCCTGGCGCACACAATCGTTGGAGTAAGTCTTATTGTCGCACCCGCAAACCGGCACGTACGAGGCTGGGCAGCCGACGCTGGGTCCGGTGGCGACGCAGACGCCGATAGCATTGGTGATCTTTCCGCAGTTCGAAGCGAGATCGCAGAAGAAGCCGCTCGTGCACACAGGCCCGGCGCTTCCGCAGGTCTTGCCGCCTCCGCCGTCGGGCGAAGTAGCGCCACCGCTGCCGCCCGCGCCGGTGCGTCCGCCGCTTGCGATGATGCCGCCACCGCCGCTTGCGATGATGCCGCCACCGCCGACCGCCGCGTCGCTGCCGAGAATGCCGCCGCTGCCGGCTTTGCCACCCGAGCCGGACGCTCCGCCTTTGTTGGGACCAACAACGGCGGTGTCGCCGGTACTGCTCGCATCGCCCCTGCCTCCCTGGCTGAGCCCCGAGCTATCGAAACAGCCAGCGGCGACTCCGGCAAAGGCCAATCCGATAAGGAAAGCTCTTCCCCCAGTCCCATTTGTCATAAGCGGTCTCCTCGAGATTTAGGTTCTCGTCGAAGAATACCTCCGATTTCATGGAAAGCCGAGAGGGTGAAATCCAGATCCGCTTCGCGCGGTTGCAGGCCGAGACGGCCGTCACAAGGGGGCCTAGACGCGGAAGAGCTCGGTGCTGAGGTACTTTTCGCCGCGGTCGGGAAAGATCGTCACGATGGTTCCCGAATCGATTTCAGTTGCCACCTGGCGCGCGGCCACCAGGGCGGCGCCGCTGCTCATGCCGGCGAAGATGCCTTCATCGCGGGCGATTCGTCGGGCCACATCGAAGGCGTCCTCGGTCTCGATCATGATGTGGCGGTCGATCTTGGCGGCGTCGTAGATGGCGGGAACAATCGCCTCTTCGAGGTTCTTGAGGCCCTGGATGTAGTGGCCGCGCACGGGGTGGGCGCTGACGATCTTCACGGCCGGCAACTTTTCCTTGAGCGCAAGACCAACGCCCATGAGCGTGCCGCTCGTACCGAGGGACGAAACGAAGTAGTCCAGTTGTCCGCCGGTCTGGCGCAAGATTTCCTGCGCGGTGCCGAGGTAGTGCGCCAGCTTGTTGTAGTGGTTGGAAAACTGGTCGGGCATGAAGTACTTGTCGGGAAGATCCCGGACCATCTCGCGCGCCCGGAAAATCGCGCCGTCGGTGCCCAGCTTGGCCGCCGTCAGCGTTACCTTTGCACCAAAGGCTGCGATCATTTTGCGCCGCTCGATCGACACCGCTTCGCTCATGACGATTTCGACGTCGTAGCCTTTGACCGCGCCGATCATGGCGATGCCGATGCCGGTGTTGCCGCTCGTCGGCTCGAGAATGGTCTTGGCGTGGGTGAGGGTGCCTTCGTGCTCGGCCTGCTCGATCATCTTGAGCGCGATGCGGTCCTTGATGCTACCCGTGGGACCGAAGCCTTCCAGCTTGGCCAGCAGCGTGACCTTGGGGTTCGGGCACAGCCGGCGGATGCGCACCATGGGCGTGTTGCCGATGAGGTCGAGAATCGACTCGGCCGGGGTATCCCAAGGCGTTGGCAGCGTTGCTTTGGTCATGCTGGGGCGCGGTCAGGCGGCTGCTTTGGCGTACTCGTCGAGCATTTCTTCGATGCGACCGAACACGTCCGCCATGGTCTTCTCGTCGGGAAGCAGGGTAATGCGGAAGTGGTTTCGGTAGGGCACGTTGAAGCTGGAGCCAGGCGCGATGAGCACGTGCTTGCGTTCGAGCAGCTCGTACGCGAATTTCTCGTCGTCGAAGCTCGGCAGCTTACCGAGGTCGACGCCGGGAAAAGCGTAGATCGCTCCACGCGGCGGCAGGACATGCAGGTACTTGCTGCGCTTCACGCCGTCGAGAACGGTGGCGCGGGTTTGGAAAAGACGACCGCCAGGTTTCGTGAGATCGTAGATCGATTGGTAGCCGCCGAGCGCGGTCTGCACTGCCCACTGGCCGACCACGTTCGAGCACAGGCGCAGCGAGGCGATGGTATCGAGGCCGAGCAGGTAGTCGCGGGCGTGGTCTTTCTCGCCCGAGAAGCTGAGCCAGCCGACCCGAAAACCGCACGACCGGTAGACCTTCGAAAGACCCGAGAACGTTCCGCACAAGGTGTGCTTCACTAACGTTGCGAGTGGCGTGTACTCGGCGCCCTCGTAGGTGATTTGGTCGTAGATTTCGTCGGAGAACACGACCAGCTCGTGCTTCTCGGCAAGGTCCACCATCGCCTGCAGAACTTCGCGCGGGTACACGGCGCCCGTCGGGTTGTTGGGTGAAATGATGACCATGGCGCGCGTGCGCGGCGTGATGAGCTTGGCCAGCGCGTCGAGATCGGGCAGCCAGTTGAGCTCTTTGCGGCAGGGGTAGTGAACGGCCTTGCCATCGTTGAGATGCGTTGCCGCGGTCCATAGTGGATAGTCCGGGCTTGGCACCAAGACCTCGTCGCCGTCGTTCAAGAGTGCGCGAAGCGAGAAAAGGATGAGCTCGCTGACGCCGTTCCCCATGAACACATCGTCCGCCGTGGTGTCCATGACGCCACGGCTCTGCTGCTGCATGACCACAGCTTCCCGCGCCGGAAAAATGCCCTTCTGATGGCAATAGGCATCGGATTCGCGCAGGTTTTCAATCATTGCCTGGCGCATGGTTTCAGGCGCGCGGAAGCCGAAGGCACCGGGATTTCCGATGTTCAGCTTGATGATTTCGTGGCCCGCCTTTTCCAGCTCTGCAGCCCGACGGGCCAGCGGTCCACGGATTTCGTAGCGGACGTTGGCGAGTTGGCTGCTGGCTTTGATGCGAGTCGTTGACATGGCGAACGTTCAAGATAGTCCACCTTCGAACGCTGGGGAAGGTTCCGCGTTCGACCGCGACGATCCGAGGGGCTTAGCCGCACGGGGTGCCGCGTATCACGTCCGCGCGCGCAAAATGTGCCTGCGGTCGTGCTATTCTTATTCGTCACCTTCCCCCCCAATCGAGCGAGGTTGTTAAGTAGTCGTGAAAACGTTTTCATCGTTGTTCGTAGTCATCGGCATTGCGGCAGCTCAGAGCCTTGGCTGCGCGGGGGCCAAAGTTGGGGTGTCCGATTCAACCGGAGGAAACCAGGGAGGCGGCGGCATTTCGCCCGGCGGTGGGTCGAGCGGATCGAGCGGCTTCTTCGTCGACACCGACGCGAGCTTCACGCCGCCGGACACCCGCAAGGCCGACCTGATGCCCGACGTGGAGCCGTTCGGTTACGACGACGCCGGCACGCCGATTTGCATGGCGATCCTCTCGCTGGGGCAGCCGGGCGGCACCGGTGCCGGCAATGGCAATGATAATACCAACGCGTTCCAGGATTACATGAACAAGTACACCCAGAGCGCGACCGGGGCCACGTCGACGATGACGATGCTCAGAAAGCACACCACGATCACGGCCGACTTTCTCAAGGGTTACAACGTTCTGGTTCTTCAGGCGCTCGAGGACGACATCAACGCCGGAAGCATTTGGACCATCAGCCAAAGTGAGACGGATGCGCTGGCCAAGTGGGTACAGGACGGTGGGTCTCTCATCACGATGAGCGGCTACAGTGCCAATTCGAATGAGGTCCAGCCGCTCAATCAGTTGCTCGGCGGTTCCAACAAGTGGAGCGGAATCTCCTACAATGCCGACGACATCTTCGGAACTTGCCCTGATAACATGTGCTATTGCACCGACAGCTCGATTCCCTTCGACGGGTGGCAAAGCGATTACGCCGACAACGACCAACTCACGCACGATCTCAAGAAGGTCGGTGTGTTCCACGGCCGCTCCATCAATTGTTCTGGATCCGACTGCCAGGTTTTCGCAAAAGACTCGTCGGGGACGAAAATCGGTGTCGGCAAGGTCGTTGGCAAGGGGCGCGTCGTCGCGTGGGCCGACGAGTGGGTGACGTACACGAGTCAGTGGGGAGTCCAAACTTCGCAATGGGACTCGAATGTCCAGTGCACGGGTGGCGACGACGGCAGCCACACGGACGCTCTGAGGGAGCCGCACACGGCCAAGCTGACCTACAGCATCCCGCAGTTCTGGTACAACATCTTCTCATGGTCGCAGCCGGACCTGAAGTGGTGCTTCATCATCAACGTTCCGCCTGAGGCGGGCCCAGGACAGACCGTTATTCCGTAACAGCCGCTTCACCTCCGTGGCCGAGCCGCCCCTCCGGGCGGCTCTTTTCGTAGGCGCGCCAAGGTGCGAACCGTGGTTCATCCGTTGGCATACAAACTGAAGGGTTTCTTCAGCCGACGGATGAAGCATGAGCACAACGAAGGAACCGCTGGGTATCGAACGGGTAGCGTCACTACACGTCTTTGTGCGAGATCTGGAGCGCATCCGCGACCACTATGTTGGCAAGCTCGACTTTGCCGAGATTGCGGTCAGCACGCGGGACTTCGAAATGGAGCATCGGGCGCGCGCGAGTGTCGTGCAAGCGGGCGGTGCGCGCTTTGTGTTCATGGAGCCGCTCGGTTCGAAGGGCGAAAGCTTTCGCTGGCTCGAGCGTCATCCCGAGGGTGTCGGCCGCATCGTCTTCGACGTGAAGGATGCCGAGCGGACGTTCGCCTTGCTGAACGAACGCGGCGCCACGCCGATGACGGGCCTCGAGCGACGGAACGTCGAGGGCGGCACGGTCGTGTGGTTCGACATCGCGACGGCCTTTGGCGACACCATCTTTCGTTTCGTCCAGCACTCGGGCCGAACACCGATCATGCCCGACTTGGAACGACTGGATCCGCCGCGGGGAGGGAGCAATCGCTTCGGCATCGGCGAAGTCGATCACATCACGACGAACTTTCTGACACTCAAGCCTGCCATCGCGTGGATGGAGGATGTGTTGGGCCTGGAACGCTATTGGGATGTGGAGTTCCACACACAGAACATCAAGAAGGGAAACTTTGGTGGCTCCGGTCTCAAGTCCACCGTGATGTGGGATCCCGTCTCGGGCATCAAATTCGCCAACAACGAGCCCGCAGCACCTTTCTTCAAGTCGTCACAGATTTACGTCTTCTTCGAAGATCACCGTGGATCAGGGGTGCAACACGTGGCGCTGGCAGTCGACGATATCGTCAGCGCCGTGCGGAACATGCGCGAGCGCGGCGTGGATTTCATGCCTACGCCCCACGAGTACTACGACATGATGCCCGAAATCATCAACCGCCAAGGCATCGGTCGCATCGACGAAAGCATCGATGATCTGAGACGCCTGCAGATCCTCATCGACGGCAACGCCGCCAACCAATACTTGCTGCAGATCTTCCTGCGCGACGCTGCCGGAACGTTCAAGGATCCGCAGGCCGGCCCGCTCTTCCTCGAGCTCATTCAACGCAAGGGCGATCAAGGCTTCGGCGCCGGCAACTTCCGTGCACTCTTCGAGAGCATCGAACGCCAGCAACAGACGGAAGGCCGCGGCTGACCGCGAGGAGGCGATTGCCTACTCGGGGCTTCCGCGCAATCGCCAGATCACTTGTGCCGCCGCGATCACGGCCAGGGGCAGGGCGATCAGCAACGCGTGGACGATGGCGAGCTTGCTGGCGCCGAGGAGCGCGTAGACCAGGAATGCGAGCACGTAGAAGTCGCGGCGGCCCAAGGTGAAGATCGCGATCATGGGCGTTATTTTGCTGCTCTGGGAAAGACGCGTTTTCATATCGTCCTTGCCGGCGAGGCGCCAGCGGACCTTGATGATCTCGCCACCTTCACCTTGTCGTTTGATCTCGGTGAGCGCGACGGCGTCGTAGAACACGTGCGCGACCGCGGCCACGATGCCGCCGGCAAGAAAACACGGACTGGCGCCGCTGCGGTAGACGCCGATGCCGAGCGCCGCAAAGATGAGAATGTTGAGTCCGTCGTCGACCAAGGTGTCGAGCCACTCACCGATGGCGCTTTGTTGGAAGCGCACGCGGGCTAGCTCGCCATCGCAGCCGTCGAGAATGGACTGCACGTGCGCGAGGAAGAATCCCCACACCATGAAGGCAAAGTGGCCGCTGGCGATGAGGGCTGCGCCGCACAGACCGACCAGCGCCGCGCCCAACGTCACGTGGTTGGGCGAAAACGGCAGGTGGCAGAGGAGGTGGCGGGTGATGAAGAAGGAGACCGGCTTGTTGAGGTAGCGGGCGACGAAGCCGAGGTCGCCACGCATGAGCTCACCGAAAACGGCGGTTTCGGCGCGTTTGCGCGAAGCCTCGTCCACGACCTTGATGCCCCCGTCGAGCGATTGATTGGACGGTCGAACTTGGTTGGCGCCGATTTCCACCGCGTTCGAGAGCTCGTTGCGCAAAGCCGCCAGGTCATCTGGGCGTGGCACTTTGCGCAGTAACACCGACGGCGGCAGATACTTGGGCAGGGTGCAGCTCCCGTCGGAGGCCAGGATGATGGGCACACCTTGGCGGTCCAGCTGCTTGATGGAACGATCGAGCACCGTCAGCCCTGCCACCCGCATGCTGGCGCCGACCACCTCGGCTGCGGTGGCGCGAAGAAGGACAGGGCGCTTGCTGGGTGGGGAAACCGCGGGGCGCGGCGGCTCGCTCGAAGTTGGCGAAGTTGGATTGTCGGTCACGGTGGCTTGCTCGTGCGGCGTTCGAGTCTGCCTGAGATAGTGTGAAAGTGCACGAATTACAGCGGCTACTCTTCCGGCAAGTGCAGCATGTTGTCGGGCAATCCCGACCACCAGGTGAGCTGCAAGCCCGCGAGCACTGCCAGAAAGTGGATGTCGCCGTCGGCCGAGCCGTGCACATCCACGACCGGCGTAATCGCCCAGCCGCCGGTCAGCTTCTTCTTGAGGGGGAAGATGTCGTAGCTGGCGCCCGCGAGGAAGTACGACCCACCGCCCGCGCGGGTGGACGGGTTGAGAGCTCTATTGTCCTTGAGAAGGACGACGCCGAGGCCGAACCCGGCGTGCACCGAAAGGTTGCGCCACAGAAGGCAACTTCCCTCGAGCGTCAGGCCGTCGATGGAGCCTTTGTCCGAGCCCTTGCCGATGCCGCCGATGTACTCGATGAGAAGACCCAAGCCCAGACGCTTGGTGATGAGCTGGCCGATGCGGAAGGTTCCGGTGTAGCCCGAGTAGGTCGTGCGCTGCCCTTTCTCCCAGGCTTGCACGTCGACGCCCGAGGCGCCGAAGCCAATCCAATAGCCTTGGCGCGAGCGCGGCTCTTCGAGAACGGGATGCTCATCCGCGTCCTCGGCATGCGCCAAGCGTGGCGCCAGAGCGAGCGTGAGTGCAAGCAGAACGCCGAAACCGAGGATGCGAGAAACAGACATCATGAGCCGCCTCATTAGAGCTCTCCCCGCAATCCGATGATGGGATAGATGGGAAAGCCAGTCGAGTATTGAGACTTCTGATAGTTGAAGTTGAATTCAAGTTGCTCGGGATTGGAGCGGTTGTAGACGTTCTGTAGATCCACGTAGGCGGTGAAAATCCACTTGTTGTAGATCCAAGTCTTGTCGAGACGAACGTCGAGCTGATGAAACGCCGGAACGCGCGTCGAGTATTTCGAGCTGTAGATCGGTGTGTAGGTATTGAGCGATGAATCGAAGACCGATGTGATGACAGGTGTCGCCGGATTGCCTGTGACGTAGCGAAAACGGCTTCCGATCTGCCAGTTTCTGGGTAACTGATAGCTTGCAATGGCCGTGAGGATGTGGGTCTGATCGTATTCGAACAGTCTCCACGTGTCGGTTCCCGAGTCCATGCGCTCGGACTTCATCAACGTGTATGCAATCCACCCGGCGAAGCGCTTCGTCAGATCATGTTTGACGACCAGTTCGAGGCCGTACGCGCGTCCCTTGCCGTTGTTGTCGTAGCGATTCGCCGTGTTGTCGCCATTGAGGGACGCCTGGGTGATGCTGACCATACTGGATAGGTCTTTGTAGAAGCCGGTCGCGTCGAAGAGGAACTGCTTGAACGGCTTCCATTCGAAGCCCGCCGAGTAGTGGATGGCTCGCTCATCCTTGAGACTTGGCGTTCCGAAGACTTTGTCGGACTGGTCAATGGAGGGCTGCTGATAGAAGAGCCCGACGCCACCCTTCAAGGTGAGGCGGCTATTGACATCGAATCGCGTTGTGAAACGAGGCGCCACCGTCGATTGCGAGGTCTCGGACCAGTAGTCGAAGCGGACGCCTGGAAGTACCAGCCAATTCTTGAGCGGTCTCAACTCGAGCTCGGCAAAGAATCCGGGCACGTAGTAGTTCTTGCCCGAGATTTCCTCGTGCAGGACCTTGCCGAAGTTGATATCAGAAACAGCCTGTCCCTCTTGCGGCGGGTTGGGCACGTTGAAGAGACCGCTGACCCTGGCAAAAAGGATGTCGACGCCGGCGTTGAGTGCAAGGTTCTTGGACCACTGGTAGCGAGCCGTGTCGCGAAAGTGGGTAAGGTCCATCGTGTAGTCGATCGCGAAGTTGAAGAACTCGGTGACTTGGATATCGCGGCCTTGCGACAGTCGAACTGTGTTCTCGAAGTGATCGTTGGGGACGTACTTGTAGCTGGCCAGTGCCCGATAGAACGTGCTCGAGAATTGAAATTGGTTGCCGACCGCAATGCTGCCGCCGGCGCCACCATTCTTGGTGATGAGTCCGAAACGGTCATCCGAGGCGAACAGAAAAAGGCGGAGCTCGTGTGCAGCGGCCGGACGATAACTGGCGGTGAGCTGATAGTCATAGTAGCGCGGAAGTTGCAAGTTGCTGACTGGCAGGTCCGAGGGTAGCGCCGCGTTGATGATGTAGTCGATCCAACTGCGACGAGCGGCGACCGCCACGGCGGCTTTGGGGCCCAAGGGGATTTCCAAATAGAAGCCACCATCGAGCAGATTGAGGTCAACGTACCCGCCGGTTCTCTTCGGCTTGACCTTCTTGGTATCGATGTCGACGAGGCCGCCCGTAACCCAACTGTAGTAGGGCGGAAAATTTCCCGGGTAGAACTGCAAGCTGTCGATCATTCCCGTCGGTACCACGCTGCGGATGCCGCCGAAGTGATAGATGTTCGGTATCAGTGTCCCGTCGAGGTAGTACGCAGTGTCGTAAGGACCCGAACCGCGAATCATGATTTGTCCCGAACCTGCCTGGGCGCGCGCCACGCCGGCGAAGTCCTGGATGACGGCCAGTGGATCGCCCATAGCACCGGGCAGCTTTTCGATCACGGCGCTCTCAATGACCGTGCGGCTGACTTCTTTGCGCTCGCGTTTGGCTTCGACGACAACGTCGAATGGATTGTACGAGCCGCGCTCGACGTAGTAGGTGACGTTCGTCCGCTGTCCTTGCACGATCTCTTCACTCGTGCGGACCGGGTAGTATGCGGACGGCTCGATGCGCACTTTCCATGCGCCCGGCGCGAGGTCGTAGAAGTGAAATACGCCCTGCGCGTCGGTGGTGGCCTCGAAGCCGACGGGCTTGTCGTCTTCGATGCGGTAAACCGTGACCAGAATTCCGGCGAGCGGAAGGCGGGTGCCGCGCTCGACCAGCTTTCCGCTGAAATTCTCTATAGGTGCTGGCTTGGGCTTCTCCACCTCGGCCACTTTGGCCGGCTCGGGTGCGGGCGGCTTGGGTGGAACGAACTTGAATTTGTAGACGATTTGCACCGGAACTGGCTTGCCGGCCAACTCGGCGGGTTCGAAGGCGAGGTCGTACGCCGCGGTCAAAGCAGCCTCTTCGAAGCCGAGTCCAGTTGGCGTCTTAGGTTCGTCGACGGCGGCGCCCACCACCGATCCTTTGTCGTCCAGGTCGATGAGCAGCGTGATTTCTACTTCGGCGGCTTTGCCGATCGCCTCTTTCGGATACTCGATCTTGGCCCGCTTGGTCAGCTTGGGCGGCTTGCTCAGTTGATCGGCCTCGATAGCTGGCCCGGCTTCCTTGCCGGCAATGCCGGCCTCGGCGGCATTCTGGGCAGCCTCTCGGCTCTCATTCCCGCCTCCACTTTCCTCGGCGGCATGCGCGACAGTGGGCAGAGAGACGAGCAACGTCAACAGACCGGCGAGTCTCGTGAACGTCATGGCGTTTGCTCCAAGGTCACCACTTTCGAGGTCCAGTCCACGCCGCCGCGCCCGTCGCGCACGACCACGATAATGCGAGCCGTGTCTTGCTGGTAGTCTTGGCGCCTCGGCAGGTCCCAGGTGTTGGCCGTGTTGAAGTTGAAGTTTTCGACGTCGGCAGGTGTGTCTTGGGGCGGATTGTCCTGACCGGGGGGCCACGCGGTTGGCAGAAAGCCCGTGGTTCGTCCTTGGCCGCGGCCGCTGAAGTTGCCCGCCTCGGCGTACCAGGAGAAGGTCAGATGCTCGTAGTGTCGAGTCAGCTTGTTCACGGAATCGTAGTCGATGGTGCCCGGTACGGCGAGATGCTCGGCGGTGCCGATGTCGACGTCGAGCTGCAACCCTACGTGTTTGTCACGGGCGACCGTGACGGACGCCTGATCGTCGAGCGGTAGTCCGCCGTCGGGAACCGTCTGTCCAGCGCTGGGCTCCGCTCCAGCGTCGAGCGAATCGCCTCCGTCGACCGTTCCGGCGTCGACAGCGCCCGCGAGACTACCTCCGCCGTCGGCTTCGGTTCCGTACGCTGTGACCCAAATGCCTGAGAGAACAGGGTTCTGGTTGACCGGGATAGAATCGTTGGTCGGCAGGTGCAGCGAATAAATCGCGACCAGCGGACTGAATCCCGATGGCAGCAGCGACGGACAGGCCGGCGTGATGGTCACTTTGATGGTGACTTGGAAGCTGATGGGATCGGTCTTCGAGGGGTCGCTGACGTTGTATTCTTCCGCTGGCAAATCGCAATTGAAAACCGAATGGCCCATGCCACCATCAGGCGCCGCGCCGCCCCCCAACGACGTTGCGATATCGCCGCGACAAAGCGCGTACAGAATTTGCGCCGGAAAGGGGTTCGTGAAGGTGGTGGTCGGGGCTTCGCTTTCTTCAGACAGGATCAACTTCGGCGCTATCCCGAGTCCCATGCTTGCATAGAGCTGATCGAACTCTGCTTGCTGTATGGGGCATTCGAAATTGGTGTTCGAGCTTAGCGGCCACGGACACCACTCCCATTTGTAGGTTGTCGGGCCCGGGGTCGGGCATTGGTTCCCGACATGATCAACCGGCGGCTGGTACAGCAGCGTCGACAGTGTCGTCGAAACGCCGAAGCTCGGCTGGGCAGGCTCGGCTTTGATGGCCAGAACGCGAGGCGTGTCGAGAAGCGCGGGCTTGTTGAAGTCGCCATTGCACGCCACGAGGGCCGCCGTGGCGGCTAAGAGTGCTGTCTTTCGCATGGTTATTCGTCCGTGATTCGGAAGCGGTAGGAATATTTCTTCGTCGACGACATGGGTTCGTCGTTGCGGGTAGCGGGCTCCCATTCCTGGGCCAGGGCCGCCTTCTTGGCGGCTTCATTGAACTCGGGGTACGGCGATTCGTGCAGGATCTTGACGTTGGTCACTTTGCCGGTGGCATCGATGAAGACCAGGACTTCCACATCCGACTCGACACCCTGGGCTTTGAGGGTCGGCGGGAATTCTGGCTTGACCTGCTTGCCCCGATACTTGGCATCTGCATACGTCACGCCTTTGACGGGAATGCGCGTCGCCGCCTGATTGGCGACCGTCGGCTTCTCAGTGCCGTGAACTGGTGCGGGGTGCTCTTTGGGCACGTCCTCTTTCTTGGCGGCGATCTTGTCGGTCTCACCCATGCGCGTGTTGCCGAGTGCGAACGCGGGACCTTCGCCGTTGCCTTCTCCGACCGTGGACTCGAAGCTGAGGCCGACGATACGCGGAGGCGGCTTCTTGTCGGGCGCTTTCGGGGGGGGCTCGTCGATCTTCGGTGCGGGTGGTGCCTTGACCACGGCGACACGCTCGGGCTCCTTCTTGGGCTCGGGCAGTTTTTGCGGCTCGGGCGGCTTGGGCTTTTCAGCCTCGTGCTCGCGCATCTCGATGGCCAGGCGCTCGCGCTCTTTGGCCTGCTGGGCGCCCAGCTTGCCCACGCCGAACGCCATAACGACGAATCCGACGTGCAGCCCGACGGAGACGAGCAAAACCAAAATGCCGACGGTGGCGCGCAGCCATCCCGGCATACGCCGCTGGCCACGATGCTCTTGGAATTCGGCGTGGATGGGCACGCGCACGTGCGACATCGTGCGGGCGCGTGAGACGTCACGGCGATGGGCGCGTTTGTCGACGAAGGGATTGTGTTGCGTCGGCCGTATCGCCCGGCGGAGGTCGCCGCTCGGCTCTTTCGCCGTTTCCTTGGCGGTCGGCTTGGTGGTCGACTTGGGGGCCATGGGCTCGCGGCCTTTCAAGGACTCGTGGCGGCGGTGTTGCGTTCCACGTCGAGCGCGAAGGCGCTCACGCCGTTGCGTTTGACCAAGTCGATGAGGTCGACCACGTGTCCGTACTCGACGCCTTTGTCAGCGGCGATCACCGCCTGCAATTTGGGGTTCGTGCCGCTTTCACGCTTCACGAACTTGCCGATCTCGTCGATGTTCGACGCTGCGCCGTTGAGCATGAGCGTACCGTCTTTGTTGCAGACGATGTTCACCGTGGATTCGACGCGCGCGCCGCCCGTCGCTGCCTTGGGCAGGTTCACCACCATGCTGGCGCGAACGATGGCGATCGAGGTCAGCATGAAGATGATGAGGAGGACGAGCACGATGTCGACGAAGGGGATGATGTTGATGCTGGCGAGAGGCCCTTCGTCCTCGCCATTGCCATTCTGGACGGCAGCCATGGCTACTCCTTTGTCGCTTGCGTGGCTTTCGCGGCGCTTTCAACGTGGCCGGCCGACTTCAGCTCGGCCATCAGCACGCGCGTGAGTCCGTCGGTATTGGTGACCGCCTCCTTCACCATGCCCTTGAAGACGTTGTAGGCGACGACGGCCGGGATGGCGACCAAGAGGCCGACGGCGGTGGCAACCAGCGCTTCCGCGATACCAGCCATGACGCCCGAGCTGGCGCTGGCGATGTCCTTCGACATTTCCTTGAACGAGCGCACGATGCCGAGAACGGTGCCGAAGAGACCGATGTAAGGCGAGTTCGACGCCAAGGTGGCCAAGATGGACAGCCGGCGCTCGTAGTCGGCTTTGCCGCGGCTCATGGCTCCGGCGATCAATTCTTCGACGGATTCCGGCCCCTTCTCGTAGCCGCGCAGGCCGGCCAGTGTAACGTTGGTTTCCAGGCAGTCGTACTTGGCCAGGAGCTTCGCCGCAGCGTCGAAGTCGCCCTTGTCCAGGTCTTTGGCGAATTCGGATTTTACGGCGTCGAAGTCCAGCTTCCGACGACGGTAAAAGAACCAGCGTTCGACCATGACCGCTACCGAAAGCAACGACAGCGAGAGCAGGAGCCAAAGCACCCACTCGGAACGAAAAACCGGGAGCGAGAGCAGACGTTGGACGAGACCTTCAGCGTTGTTCATGACTTCTTCCTAGTAGTACAGGTGCGATGAACCCAAGTAACACCGACGCGAGAGTTTTTTGTCACTCTCGCCCGACAATTGCAATCGGCCTTGTCGTTGGCCGCTTTGGTTGCGATTTCGGCAGCGTGATCGCCGTTACTGTCCGTCGCCCACGAGGCCGTTCATCTTCTTCGGATCGAAAGGCTTGGGCTTTTTCGTGATGGCGGGTTTGGCGCCGGTCCCGGTCGCTGAAAGCTCCATGGTCGCGGCCGGGACTTGCATGCCCGCCGGTGCGTTCTTGTCGACCTCGGGCGCAGTAATCACCTTGACCAGCCCGAGCGGTGGCACACTCTCGCTGACCCACACGTCGACGGTGCCCATGGCGTTTTTCTCGCGGTAGTGGGCCGTCTTGAAGGTGCCTGCAGCCACCTTGATTTCTTCCTTGCCCACGAGATCCTTCTCGTCGGGACGCTGGAAGCTTTGCGTGGGTGTGTCGGGTGGCACGAACATCGGCGCATCGTCCCCGAACTGCATCACCATCAGCTTCGGCGGCTTGGCGCCGCTGGTGGGATCGGCAGCCAGAACCATGCGCAGCACCACCGGCTTGGCCATTGGTGTTCCCCTGGTCGACATCTCCAGCGTGTTCGACTTGGCATCGCGCCCGACCAAAGCCCAGCGCGATGACAGCTTCATCTCGCCCATGGTCATGGAGTACTCGGCCCAGGCGCCAACCTCGACCTTTTTCATGTCCACCACCAACGGCAAGCCAGGCGCCATGCCCGGACCTTGTGCGACGGCAATGGTCGGTAGAGACAGAACGGCGAAAGCGAGGGTAGCGGTAAAGCGCATGGAGATCTCCTTCGAGGACCTTCTCTACCGCAACGAGCGAAGTTTTGCTTGGCTTGATTTTGGCATGATGGTCGGGTCTGGCGGCTATGCGACGGCCGCGCTAAATAGAGGTTCGTGACTTCCACGGAATTGCTTGGTTCGAGCAGTGGTTCGCGTACGGCCTTGGCCGTAATCGTCAGCTACAGAACTGCGGAGCTGGTCAAGAACCTCCTTGCGTCGCTCGCGCGCGAGCGTGCGGCAGAGGCGGCTTTCGGGCTGGAGCTGCGAGTCGTGGTGGTGGACAACGCTTCAGGGGACGCCGAGCCCATCCAGCAGGCGATCACCTCGGCTGGCTATGACGGCTGGGCCAAGGTCCTGCGGGCGCCGGAAAACGGGGGGTTTTCGTACGGGAACAATCTTGGATTTCGCCACGGATTCGAGTTGTCGCACGTGCCCGAGTTTTTCTTCATGCTCAACCCTGACACCGAAGTGCGGCCGGGCTCCGTGCGTGCACTGGTCGAGTTCTTCGATCAGCATCCCGATGCTGGCATTGCCGGAAGTAGCTTGGAGAATGAAGACGGCTCGCCCTGGCCGTATGCATTCCGGTACCCGAGCTTGTGGAGCGAGCTCGATTTCGGTTTGCGCTTGGGTGTTGTGTCGAAACTGTTGCGTAAGCACATCGTCGCTCGCTTGATGGGCTCGGTTGCCGAGCAGGTCGACTGGCTGCCCGGGGCCGCGATGATGGTGAGGCGTCAGGTGATCGAGCGCTTGGGAGGCCTGGACCAAACGTATTTCCTTTACTACGAGGAAACGGACTTTTGCCTCAAGGTCAAGAAGGCTGGCTACACGGTCTGGTACGTGCCGGAGAGTCGCGTGATGCACATTGCCGGCCAGAGCACGGGCGTGACAGGTTTTCAGCGCGTTGCCAAGCCTCTACCCGACTACTGGTTCGAGTCGCGCCGTCGCTACTTTGCCAAGAATCACGGATTGGCCTACGCGGTCGCCACGGATGCGGTGCTACTCGTCTCGCATGCTCTCGGCCAAGCCAAAGAACGCTTCCTCAAAGGCCGCGAGTCGCCGGGAATTCCCCGTTTTGCGCGAGATATCTTTCGCCACAGCGCCGTTCACAAGGCGAATCGGAGCGTCGAACCTTCGGTGGAGTGGCGACCGGCCACCAACCCGAAATAGCGCGACGGATCTGTGGCGGTTCGTCGGTCGATTCGCTCGCGGAAAGACTGATTGAGTTGCTCTCGTATCGCCTGTATTTCAGGCATGTATCTTCGTCTTCTGACACACAGTTATTCATTGCGTGGAGCCCGGCACAGCGCCAAGGATGGAGTCCATGGCAAGTGAAACCAATGTGCGTTTGATCGCGCCAGCGGAGGCTCGCGCCTCTGAGGGATTCACCGCCAGGCTCATGGGCGTTACACTGGCGGATCTCATCCAAATGAAATGCATGTCTGGCGCGACAGAATCGATTCGCATTCTGTCGGCGGGCAAGCTGGGTATGCTTCAATTTCTGAAAGGACACCTGACCCATGCGGCGACCGGAGACCTGCTAGGCGACAGCGCCGTGCTGGAGCTGCTGCGCTGGAAGACGGGTGACTGCGAGTTGTTCGTCGGCGTCCTGCCCCACGGGTCGCTGGTTCGCCGCTCTTGGCAAAGCTTGCTGCTCGGCGCCGCACAGGAGAGCGACGAGCGCGCGCGCCTTCGCAGCGCTTCGCCTGTGCACGAGGCCCTCGCAGCCGCAGGTAGCGAGACACCGACTCCCGTACGAACACGATCCGTATCGGTTCGCATGAGCCAGGATGGACAGGTCCTGCAGTCTGTGGGCGCCGCGGAGGATCTTGCGGCAGCCTCGGCCTATGCCCTGCATATGGCGAGCTACATCGGCGAAAGCTTGTGTCTTGACGCTTTTGTCGGCTGCGAATTCCGCGCCGGCGACCTGCGTACCGTGCTGGTCATCGAAGCGAGTGGAGAGGTGCTGGCCGTGCAGTCGAGCACAGAGGCTGACGTGGCCGAGGCACGGGCGCGCCTCGGGCTGTGAAGGGAGAAGGCATGGAAAGTGTATCTCTCGAGGCATTGCGCTCGCTTCGCGACATCAAAGGCATCCAAGGCAGTTTCGTGGTACGAGCCGGCACGGGTGAATTGCTCGGCCGCGATCTGCCGGCGGTCATCGACGACACCGTCTTGGCCGAGGTCGGACCTCGCATCGATCGCTTGCTCACCATCGTCGAGTCGCCGAATCCCACCGAGACCATTGCTCTCCGTTTCAGTGAGCAGCGCTTGGACATCAAGCGCATGGGCCTCGTGCACCTGTGTGTCCTTGCCGAGGCGGCAGTCAGCCCACCGGCATTGCGCATGGCCATGAAGCTCGTCGGTCGCAAGCTCGACGGCTACGCCTGGGCCGCGCCGCCTGCGCTCGCCAAGGCGGCGCCCGCGCGGGCGAATCCGGCAACGCCGGAACCGCCGAAACGAACCGTTCAGTTTCGCGGTCGCAAGACGACGATTTAGCGTCGCTACACAATCACGTCGAATCCCTGGGTTCGTGGGCGCGGCTCGTATTCCGCCGCCGCGCGCGCCAGGCGGGCAATACCTTCTTTCATCGTGTCGGCGTTGGCGACGATGGGCAATCGCACGTGGTCGGCAAAGCGGTGGTCGGGCGAGTTGGCGGAGCCGGGCACGATGGCGACTCCGTGGCGTGCGGCGATCAGGGCCAACTCGTTGGCGTCGCCCGCCGGTAAGCGCGCCCACAAGAGCAGCCCACCGTCGGGCTTTTTCCACGTCCAAGTCGGCAGATGTTTGGCGAGCAGCTTGGTAAGCAAGTCCAGCTTGGCGACGACTTCACGCCGTCGCATTTTCATGGCGGCCCGCTTTTCGTCGAGCAAGAGCGCGGCGATGGCCTGCGAGATCAGCGGGCCACCGAGATCTGACAGGGCCTTGAAACGCGCCAGGCGAACGATCCACGCTTCTGGCCCGCGAATGAAGCCGATGCGCAGGCCCGGCCAGAACAGCTTGCTGAGCGAGCCGATGGTCAGCACCGGCGCATGCTTGGCGAACGCGGCAATGGGAGGCGGAGGCTCCGGGCCGAGACTCAGCTCGGCGAGCGCATGGTCCTCGACGACAGGCACCTGCAGTTGTTCGGCCAATCGCGCGACCTCACGCCGCACGTGTTCGGGCATGAGTCGTCCCGTCGGGTTGTGAAACGTCGGGACCAAATACACGAGCCGCGGCCGCATGGTCATGAGCGCGTGTAGGCGATCGATATCGAGCGTCTCGGCGGTGCCCGGCAAGGCCAGCACGCGCGCGCCCGCCGCCGCCAGCACGTCGATGGCACCGATGTACGTCGGATCCTCCGTGACCACGGATTCGCCGCGCGCGACCAGCAAACCACTGATCAGGCTGATGGCTTGCTGGGCGCCGTTGGTGACGAGAATTTCCTCATCGCGCGTGGGCAGCCCAAGACTCGTGCAATGGCGGGCGATGGCCTCGCGCAAAGCTGGCAGTCCCATCGGGAAGTAGCCGTGTCCGAGTGTCTCGACACTTTGGCGGCTGACGCTCCGAAGCGCGTCGTCCACCGCTGGCAGCGGTGGTAGCTGGGTGCTGACGAAGCTAATCGCGTCGCCGGCACGTTCGACCAAACTGCGAAACACGACGTTGCGCCGAAACGCCGACGAGACTTCGTGCTCTTGCGGGCTCGGCCAGCTGGTCTTGCCGGCGCGACGGATCCACGTGCCGCTGCCGTGGCGGCTTTCGATGATGCCGCTTTCGCGCAGCTGCGCGTACGCTTGCACGACGGTGGTGCGGCTCAGCTTCAAGGCTTCGGCGAGCGCGCGTTCGGCGGGCAGGCGCGTGCCGGGCAACAGATCGCTGCGCTCGACCGCCAGCGTAATGGCCTGCACGAGCCGCTGGTAAAGGGGCCCGTTGCCCTTCGGGAAATCGCCCAAGCTCTTGGCCAGATCGTCGTCGTTCGTCATGGATGGTCGCGCTTCAAGTCCACTTGTCGCCAAGTGGTTCTTGAATATCGCGCATCCACAGGGCACTTTCAACGCGTTCGCCGAGTGGATTGAAAGTGGACTTAGAAGTGGATTCAAGGAGGTTCGCCGTGGCAACCAAGCTTCCCCGTATGGCCTTTTTCAAAGATCGCATCGTTCCCTACGCCGAGGCGCACGTCGGCCTACTGACCCACGCCCTCAACTACGGCACCGGCGTCTTCGCGGGCATTCGCGGCTACTGGAACGCGGAGGAAGGCAGGGTGCTGGTTTTTCGCCTGACCGATCACGTGCGCCGCTTGCACGAGTCGTCCCGTCTGATGCGCATGAAGCTGGCCCTTTCCGAAGACGCGACCGCGCGTGCGGTGCTGGACCTGTTACGCGCCGAAGGGCTGAAGGAGGACTGTTACATCCGCCCGCTGGCCTTCTACGGCGATGAAACCATCGGGGTGCGCTTGCACGGGCTAACGCCCAGCCTCAGCATCGTCGCGGTGCCCTTCGGCCGTTACATCGACAAGGCGGATGGCGCGCACTGCACGGTTTCCTCGTGGCGGCGTCCCGACGACAACGTGATCCCGGCGCGTGGCAAGATCACCGGCAGCTACGCCAACAGCGCGTTTGCCAAGAGCGACGCCGAGCTGGCAGGTTTCGACGAGGCGCTGCTGCTCAATCGCGATGGCTTCGTCAGCGAGGGATCGGGCGAGAACATCTTTCTCATCCGCCGCGGCGTGGCCGTGACCCCGTCGCTCAACCAGAGCGTCCTCGAAGGCATCACCCGCCGCTCGCTCATCACCTTGTTGCGGGACGAGCTGGGCATGCCGGTCGAGGAGCGCCCCGTGGAGCGCGGCGAGCTCTTCATGGCCGACGAGGTGTTCCTGACCGGCACGGCCGCACAGATCACCGCAGTTTCACGCATCGATCACCGTCCGGTGGGCAGCGGTCAGCTCGGCCCGGTGACCGAGAAACTGCGCACGCTCTTCTTCGACGTCGTCCGCGGTCGCGTCGCGAAATACCGCAGTTGGTGCACGTCGGTGGAGTAGGGCGGCTGTCCGGCGGTCCCTAGTTCTCCATGCTCAAGAGGCGACATTCGGGAAAGCGGCGCTCGGCCTTCGGGTCCCCCGGCCACCCTGCCCCCCGCTCGCTTCGCTCGCCCGGTTCTGTTGCGATAGTTCAGCAAAATGTCCCCGAGTCATGGCCAGCTCCTAGTTGCGAAACAAAGGAGGGCCGCCATGACTCAAGGGACGAAGAAGACCGTAGCCACGTTGCTCGAGCAAGAC
>Ga0265339_10000071_pt1 | contig 88416 bp, 84 predicted proteins | sample 4CB219metaG_FD_202085 | JGI IMG/M metagenome (GOLD analysis project Ga0265339, IMG submission 202085) | Rhizosphere microbial communities from Carex aquatilis grown in University of Washington, Seatle, WA, United States - 4-CB2-19 metaG | ecosystem: Host-associated > Plants > Roots >...
GCACCCGACGCATTCGCCGTCACTGGCACACAGCCGAGGGCGACTGTTGCCGCAAGCGCGATAAGTGTTTTGTGAAGCAAGCAAGCCTCCTATAAAGTGGCTCAAACAAAAAATTTTGTCCTGAGAATAACATCAACGCCGATTTGTTCTAAAAGTTGCAGGATGCAGGAACACGTTCGCGTGTTGGATCGGTACGCAAAGGCGTTAGTAGAAAAGCGTCAGTCGAAAATAGTCATTTGGCGTTCGACATAGTGCGTTCGCCACGCCGATCCCTCAATCTCCGCCGCGATCAAAGGACGAATCCGTTGCGGCCATTCGATTGCGTGACGTTCGTCCACGGCCGCCCGTCCTATGGTAAATGCCGGCCAGGCACCCCATATACGCAAGATGACCTCAGGAAAAAAACAAACCGATGCGAGCCGCCACGCCGCGGCCATTGCGCGGTGGGACGACGACGGCGGAGCTTCCATGTCTGCTCTCAGCAATCTGGGAGCGAGAATATCAAATGACGGGGTCTTCGAGCTGCCAGCTGAGTCATCCGCAAATCTGGAATTCGACCCGGCTCCTCGGGACGACAGAAAAATTCTGGAATGTTTGGGAGCGGCCGTCATCATGCGATGGGGCACTCTTCCGACCAAAATCCAGCGGGAACTCTTCGAACACGCGACCTGCCTCGCCGACCTCGGGCAGACAGCCCCGCCAAAGGGGCAGATCGCGCGGTTTCTGCATAACCATAAGGACGACGGCGATCAGACGCCGCGTCGGGTCGTACTGTGACGCGGGAAGGCGGCTGAGCGCGTCAATCAAAGGGAACGCCGTTTCGACAGAAAGGGCTACACGTGGCGACGAAAGAACGACTTGCAGCCATGGCGGCCGCCCGTTGCGCCGTATGCTCGGGGGCGATGAAGCTTAGGGTCGTAACGCCTGACTCTGGCGACGGTGCGTCGGAGCTCCGCACCTACACGTGCGCCGAGTGCGGACACTTTCAAACGTACAGCGTGGACGGTGGCGACAGTTAAAAAGCGGAGAGAGGCGAGCGAACCGGTTCGTAACCACCAGCCTCTACTCTGCCGCTCTCAGCTCCGACTTCACCTCGTCGAGCAGCTCCTTGACCTTGGAACCTTCGAGCTTGGCGATATCGTCCTGATATTTGAGCAGAACGCCGAGCGTATCGGAAACGGTCGCAGGATCGAGCGCGACCACGTCGAGCTCGGACAACGCGCCGGCCCAGTCGAGCGTCTCGGCGACGCCGGGCGATTTGAACAGGTCCTGCTTGCGCAGCGCCTGGACGAACCCCACCACCTGCTCGGACAGCTTCATGCTGACGCCCGGCACCTTCTTGCGGACGATGGCGAGTTCACGTTCGGCGTTCGGGTAGCCGACCCAGTGATAGAGGCAGCGGCGCTTGAGCGCGTCATGCACCTCGCGGGTCCGGTTCGACGTGATGACCACGACCGGCGGATGCGCGGCTTTCACCGTTCCCAGCTCCGGGATCGTGATCTGAAAGTCGCCCAAGACTTCGAGCAGGAACGCCTCGAACGCCTCGTCGGTGCGGTCGATCTCGTCGATGAGAAGCACCGGCGCGCCGGCCGGGTCGGGGTCCAGCGCCTGCAACAGCGGACGCTTGATCAGAAAGCGCTCGGAGAACACGTCGTGCTCGATCCGGGTTCGATCGTGTTCGCCCCCGGCCTCGGCGACGCGGATCGCGATCATCTGCGCGGCGTAGTTCCACTCGTACACCGCAGCGGCGACGTCGAGGCCTTCGTAGCACTGCAGCCGGATGAGGCGGCGGCCGAGCGTCGCCGACAGCACCTTGGCGATCTCGGTCTTGCCGACGCCGGCCTCGCCTTCGAGAAAGATCGGCCGGCCCATCTTCAGGGCCAGAAACAGCACGGTGCCGAGCGAACGATCGGCCAAATAGTCGGCCTCGCCTAGCAGATCGACGGTGGCATCGATGGAGGCCGGGATTGCTCGTGGGGACTTATTCATGATCCTCAATGTAGACCGTCATGGCCGGGCTTGTCCCGGCCATCCGCGTCTTCCTTATTCGCAGATAAAGACGTGGATGCCCGGGACAAGCCCGGGCATGACGCATAATAAACCCACGTTGTTGGTTCCAATCAAGCCGCCGGCTTGCCGTTCGCGTCCGCCACCGCCCGGCGCGACAGCACGCCCACGAGATGAGCGCGGTACTCGGCACTGCCGTGGATATCGCTGTTCATGCCGTCGGCCGGAATGCTCATGCCTTCGAGCGATTTCGGCGCAAAGCGCTTTTTCAGCGCCTCTTCGAACGATTTCACCCGGAACACGCCGTTCGAGCCGGCGCCGGTCACGGCAACGCGGTTTTCGCTGCCGCGCTTCGACACAAACACGCCGACCAGCGCGAAGCGCGAAGCCTGGTTCTTGAATTTCTGGTAGGCCGCCTTCTTCGGGATCGGGAAGCTTACCTTGGTGATGATCTCGCTCGGCTCCAGAGCCGTCGAGAACATGCCGGTGAAGAAATCGTCGGCCTTGATGCGGCGCTTGTTGGTGATGATGGTGGCGCCGAGCCCAAGACACGCCGCCGGATAGTCGGCATTCGGATCGTTGTTGGCGATCGAGCCGCCGATGGTGCCCATGTGGCGCACGGCCGGATCGCCGATCATGCTGGCGAGATGCGCCAGCGCCGGGATTTGCTGCTGCACGATGGGCGAATTAGCGACGTCGTCGTGCCGCGTCATGGCGCCGATCGTGATCGAACGGCCGCTCTGTTCGATGCCGGCCATGCCCTCGATCAGCGACATGTCGACGAGCTGCGGCGGGCCGGCCAGGCGCAATTTCATCGTCGGCAGCAGCGAATGGCCGCCGGCGAGCAATTTGGCTTCCTCGTTCTTGCCGAGCAGACCCGCGGCTTGCCGCACGGTCTGCGGCCGATGAAAGGTAAAGGCGTACATTGCAGTCCTCCGTTTATCTCGATCTCAATCTTCAAGCCGCGCGCGGCAGCTTGCTGGTCTTTTGCAGCGCCGCCCACACGGTGGCGGGCGTCGCCGGCATGTCGATGGCCTCGGTCCCGAGCGCATTGGTGATGGCGTTCATCACCGCGGCCGGCGCGGCGATGGCTCCGGCCTCGCCGCAGCCCTTGATGCCGAGTGGATTCGATGGACACCTCGTCGTTGTCATGCCGACCTGAAAGGACGGCAGATTATCGGCGCGCGGCATGGCATAGTCCATGTACGAGCCGGTCACCAGCTGGCCCTTGTCGTCATAGACGGTGTGTTCGAGCAGCGCCTGGCCGACACCCTGTGCGACCCCGCCATGGACCTGGCCCTCGACGATCATCGGATTGATGACCGTGCCGAAATCATCGACCGCGGTCCAACTGACGATCTGGGCGTCGCCGGTTTCGGGGTCGATCTCCAGTTCGCAGATGTGACAGCCGGCCGGGAAGGTGAAATTCGTCGGATCGTAGAACGCGCCCTCTTTCAGCCCGGGCTCGATTTCGCTCGTTGGGAACTTGTGCGCGACGTAGGCGCCGAGCGCAACCTCGGCCCAGGCCGCCGATTTGTCGGTGCCGGCGACGGTGAACTTGCCGTCCTTGAAAACGATGTCACCCTCGGCGGCTTCGAGCAGATGGGCGGCGATTTTTTTGGCCTTGGCCTCGACCTTGTCGAGCGCCTTGACGATGGCCGACATGCCGACCGCGCCGGAGCGCGAGCCGTAGGTGCCCATGCCGAACTGCACCGTGTCGGTGTCGCCGTGCAGCACGTTGACCTGATCGATCGACAGACCGAGCCGGTCCGAGACGAGCTGCGCGAATGTCGTTTCGTGACCTTGGCCGTGCTGATGGCAGCCGGTCAAAACCTCGACGGAGCCGGTCGGATTGACCCGCACCTCGGCGGATTCCCATAAGCCGACGCCGGCGCCGAGCTGGCCGACCAGCGACGATGGCGCGACGCCGCACGCCTCGATATAGGTCGCAAACCCGATGCCGCGCAGCTTGCCGTGACGCTCGGACTCGCGCTTGCGTTTGGCGAAGCCCTTGTAGTCGTGGATTTCCAGCGCCTTCTGCAACGACGCATTATAATCGCCAGCGTCATAGAGCGAAGCGACCGAGGTCTGGTACGGGAAACTCTTGACGAAATTCTTCTGCCGCAACGTGGCCGGATCGGTGCCGAGTTCGCGGGCCGCGGCTTCGACCAGTCGCTCGACCACGAAGGTCGCCTCGGGACGTCCGGCGCCCCGATACGCGTCAACAGGCACCGTATTGGTGTAGACAGCATCGACCTCGCAGTAGATGTGCGGGATCTCGTACTGACCCGACAACAGCGTTGCGTATAGAAACGTCGGCACCGCCGACGAGAAAGTCGACATATAGGCGCCGAGATTGGCGGTGGTGTGGACCTTCAGGCCGGTGATCTTGCCGTCCCCGTCGAACGCCATCTGCGCCTTGGTAACGTGATCGCGGCCGTGCGCGTCGGTGATGAAGCTCTCCGACCGCTCCGCCGTCCATTTCACCGGACGGCTGAGCTTGCGCGCCGCCCACAGGCAGACGACTTCCTCGGGATAAATGAAAATCTTCGAGCCGAAGCCGCCACCGACATCGGGCGCGATGACACGCAGCTTGTTCTCTGGCGCCATGCCGACAAAGGCGGAGATGACGAGGCGCGCCACGTGTGGATTTTGCGTCGCGTTCCACAAGGTCAGGCCGCCGCTCGCCGCATCGTAATCCGCCAGCGCCGCGCGCGGCTCCATCGCATTCGGCACCAGCCGGTTGTTGATGAATTCAAGCTTGGTGACGTGTTTGGCCTCGCGCAACGCCTTATTGGTCGCGTCGGGATCGCCAAGATGCCAATTGTAGATGGTGTTGTTCGGCGCCGACTCGTGAATGAGCGGCGCGCCCTTCGCGGCCGCCTTGGACGGATCGACGACGGCGGGCAGTTCCTCGTAGTCGACCACGACCTTCTCGGCCGCATCCTTGGCTTGCGAGAGGGTATCGGCCAGCACGACGGCGACGGCGTCGCCGACGCAGTTCGCCTTGCCCGCGGCAAGCGCCGCATGCGGCGCCATCTTCATCGGCGAGCCGTCTTTGGACAGCACCGTCCAGCCGCAGATCAAATTGCCGAGTTTGTCTTCGGCAAACTGCGCGCCGGTGAACACGCCGGCAACGCCCGGCATTTTCGCCGCCGCGGCGGCGTCGATTTGTTTGATCCTGGCGTGCGCGTGCGGCGAACGCAGAAAATAGGCGAACACCTGGCCGGGCCGGGTAAAGTCGTCGGTGTAATGGCCCGTGCCGGTGATGAAGCGGCGATCTTCCTTGCGGCGCACCGCGGCGCCGATACCGGTTCCGCTCATGGCTTGCCCTCCGGCAATTCACTCCCTGAAACGTGGAATTGCCCTGCGGCAATTCCCTTCTCGGCAGTGTCTACTCGGCAGTGCTCTGTTCGGCAGTGCCCTATTCGGCAGCCTTCGACGTCGCGCCGCCGCCGCGCATGGCGCGGGCGCCGGCGGCAATCGCCTTGACGATATTGTGGTAGCCGGTGCAGCGGCAGATGTTGCCTTCCAACTGCTCGCGAATAGTGCGGTCGTCGAGGTCATTGCCCTTACGGCGCACCATATCGACCGCGGTCATGATCATGCCGGGCGTGCAATAGCCGCACTGCAGGCCGTGGTTCTCGCGGAACGCCTCCTGCATTGGATGCAGCGGACCGTCCGCCGCAGCCAAACCCTCAATGGTGAGTACGTCGGCGCCTTCGAGCTGCAGCGCCAGCACGGTGCAGGATTTCACCGCCTTGCCGTTGATGTGTACGACGCAGGCGCCGCATTGCGACGTGTCGCAGCCGACATGGGTGCCGGTCAGCCGCAAGTTCTCACGCAGCAATTGCACCAATAGCGTTCGCGGATCGACTTCGACGGTAACGGGTTTGCCGTTCACCGTCAGCGAAACGGCTGCCGTATTGGCTGCCATCGGGCTCCTCCTCGACAAAAAATACCGGTCAAACGTCCTGATTTCGCGGCCGACTTGGGTCGCCGGCGTCATCCGAGGGCAAAATCACGGCGTTTTTGCCGAATTCGACCCGCGGAAGCTGGAATTACTCTGAACCGCCCGCTGGCCAGCGGTCAAGGGGAGTTCCTGCGTCAAAGGCGGCTGTAAATAGCGACAGGGCCGGGGCCAACGCTCACAAGGGGAATATACCCCGGCGGGCGATGGGCCCAGGATCACTGCGGATTAACGGCCTTGGCAAAATTGCCGAAGAAATCGTCGGCGACCTTCTTGGCCGCACCATTGATCAGCCGCTGGCCAAGCTGCGCCAGCTTGCCGCCGATCTGTGCCTCGACCGTGTAGGTCAACAGCGTGCCGCCGTCCTTTGGCGCGAGTTTGACGTTGGCGCCACCCTTGGCAAAGCCGGCGACACCGCCCTCGCCCTGGCCGGAAATCTTGTAGCCGTTCGGCGGATCGATGTCAGACAAGGTGACGCTGCCTTTGAACTTCGCCTTGACCGGTCCAATCTTGATCGTGGCGACGGCCTGGAATCCGTTGTCAGATGTCTTGTCGAGCGACTCGCAGCCCGGGATGCAGGCCTTCAAAACTGCCGGATCGTTAAGCGCCTCCCAGACCGTCTGTTGCGGCGCCGGAAGCTGATACTCGCCATTCATCGTCATAGCCATGTCGCGTCACTCCCTGACCGTCCGCCAAAAAGGGTGCTAGAAAGTTCGTACTCAGGGAGGAAATAGCAATGCCCGACATCAAAGTCGATGACGGCTGCACCATCCATGCAGAGATCGAGGGGCCGGAACGCGCGCCGGTATTGATGCTGTCGAACTCGCTCGGCACCGACCTGCACATGTGGGACGAGCAGGCGGGCCCGCTGACGCGCCATTTCCGGCTCGTTCGCTACGACCGGCGCGGCCACGGCAAATCGGACGCGCCCAAGGGGCCCTACACCATGCAGCGGCTCGGCCGCGACGTGCTCGGCGTACTCGACGGGCTTGGCATCCAGAAGATCAATTGGTGCGGGCTGTCGATGGGCGGCATGGTCGGCATGTGGCTCGGCGCCAATGCGGGAGACCGCATCGACAAGCTCATCCTCTCCAACACATCCGCGCATTTCCCCGACCCGACGGTCTGGGATGCCCGCATCAAGATGGTGCGCGACGTCGGACTTGCAGGCATTGTCGATACGAACATGGAGCGCTGGTTTACCAAGAGCTTTCGCGAACGCGCGTCGCAAACCATGGCCAAGATGCGCAAGATGTTCGTCGCCACCAATATCGAGGGCTACATCGGCTGCGGCGAAGCGATCCGCGACATGGATCATCGCCCGCTATTGCCGAAGATTATGGCGCCGACGCTCGTTATCGCCGGCCGGCACGATCCCGCGACGACGCTTGAAGCCGGGGAATACGTCAAAGATCACGTGCCCGGCGCCCGCATCGCCGTGCTCGACGCCGCACACATCTCGAACCTTGAGCAGCCGCAGATCTACGCCGACACGGTGCTCGGATTTTTGCTGGGGTAGTTCCCGATGCGGTTGACAGCATCGCTCCTGAAAAGTCGTCAATCCTCGATCAGAGCAGTTTTCGGTGCTTTCCAACGACACAGCCGATCTGATCGATGAAACTCCCTGCCCGGCCGAAAAACCCGATCAAAAATTCATCCGCGGCCAACATGCATTGGCTCACATGTCCAAACGAGGGATCGCCAACCGCATAGACTCTTTGATTGGTCCATATCTGGATGCCGGAAACCCATAGCGGCGGCACGTTGTCCGAGGTCTTGTAAGTGTAGTTGCCGGAACTCACGTCGACCCTGCCCACTTTTTCGCCATCGGCAAATCTGATCACTGTCACCGGTTGAGCGTAAGGGCCCTGGCCGCCATGCAACGGACCGACATGGGCGCCCCATTGCGCCTGCACGCCGCCAATAACGCGCTGCGTTGTTTGCTGAGGGTTGAGGTTCACAGTAATTGCCAGCGCAGAGACCGGCAGACGCTGTTGATTTGAATCCAGATCATCAAATCCGACGCCGCCGCTGCCGCCGAACGCCGCCGTCTTCGTGACAACGATCGCTTGAGACCACCAGAACAGAATCGCAGCAGCACTCAAGACGGCGATCGCGCCGATCAGTGTCAGTAAAGCGGTTTTCCGGGTGGCCGGCCGCGGGGCTCCGCCGGTCGGTCTTGCCATTGCGCCGGGCGGCGAACCACCAGGAGGGTAGATGTTGTCAAACGGGCCTGCGGGTGCGCCACCGCCGGCGACATCGACCCGCAGGTTTGCCTGGATCTGCGCGACGAGTTGCGTGACATGTTCGGCCAGCGGCGGCGTCAGCGCATCGAGCCAATGAATTGACCCGAGGTAATATTCCATCGCCTTGGTCGGCGTGATGTCCTCGATCCGGAACGGAATGATCGTCAAACCCTTGCTGACCGCGCGTTCAATCTCACGATGAATTTGCGGCGAAGCATTCGCATTCGACGAGAAAATGAGGACCATGATGCGGCAAGAATCTATGCCGTCGATAATACCTTCCGCGTATTCCGTGCCGGCGCGAATGTCGCGTGGCGCGATCCAGCACCGAATGCTTGCGGTCTCGAGCCCCGCGCACACCGTGTCGGCAGCGATCTTGTCTTTGCTGGAATAGGAAATGAAGACGTCAAAAGGCATCGCGGTGCCAGAATACCGAGACGGAACGCTGACGCAATCCGAATTTGCCTCGATCGCTGCACCCGGCTCAGACGGGCTTCGCCCGCGGCATCACACCTGAACGGTGATGTCGCAGACCAGACCCTCGGCACGCCAGTCGAGATTCGTCGTCCCTTTGAGCTGCGCGATCATCCGTTCGATAATCCGGGTGCCGAAACCTTTGCGCGTCGGCGCCTTGACGGTCGGGCCTCCGGCTTCGGCCCAGCGCAGCTTCAATGGTTCACCCGCCTCATGCGTCCAATTCAGCGCGACTTTGCCGTTCGCTACCGATAACGCGCCGTACTTGGCTGCGTTTGTCGCCAATTCGTGCAAGGTCACCGCGATCGCCTGGGCGGTGTTGGGCTCCAGCAAAATCGGCGGACCGCCGAACGCCACCCGTCCTTCGGTCCCTTCGGTATAAGGTGCAAGCTCACGCGATGCGATCGACGACAACTCGGCGCCGGTCCATCGCGACTCGACAAACAGCGAATTCACGTTCGCCAAGGCTTGAATGCGTCCTTCGATGGCGTGTTTGAGGCCTTGAGTCGTTTCGGCCTGGGACAGGTTGACGGTTGCCTGCACGTTGGCGAGCAGATTTTTGCTGCGGTGCTCTGCCTCCCGCGCGAGTGCCGCGATCATATCCTGGGTGCGCTTCTGCTCGGTAATGTCCCTTGCGATCTTCGATGCGCCGATAATTCTGCCTTCCGCATTTTTCACGGGGGAGACCGTCAGCGACACAAAAATGCGGCTGCCGTGCTTGCGTTGCCGGACCGTCTCGAAATGATCGATCCGCTCCCCTCGCCTGATACGTGCCAGAATGTCGGTCTCTTCGCTGTGCCGCTCTTCCGGAATCACGATCGTAATCGGCAAACCGATCGCTTCCTCGGCCGTGTAGCCGAAGACACGCTCGGCACCCTTATTCCAACTGGTGATGATGCCGTCGAGATTCTTGCTGACGATCGCATCGTCGCTCGATTCGACAATGGAGGCCAAAAAGCGCAGGCGCTGCTCGCTTTCGCGCAGCGCAGATTGGATTTGTTTGTGTTCGGTCACGTCGCGACTGGCTTCCAGCACCGTGCCATCGCCAAGGAGCTGCATCCGGCAGTCGACGATGACTTCGCGGCCGTCCTTGCAGGTGTGGCGCAACTCACCGGACCATTGGTGCGTGGCCCGAAGCTGCGACGTCAGATCGCCCCGTCCGGCCGGAAATTTGGTGCGCAAAAGCAAGTGGCTGTCGCGGCCGATCGCTTCCTCAGGCGTAAATCCGTAAAGCCGCTCGGCGCCAGCATTCCAGAACTCGATCGGCCCGTCCAGACGCCACGCCAGCATCGGCGCATAGGACAGCGTCAGCAGATTGGCCAAACGTTCGGCACGTTCGGAAACCGCCTCGATGCTGGAAGAGGCGCGTTCAAACCGCAGTTCGTTCTCGGGCTCCGCCACGATTCCTCTGCCCCAACGGGCATCTCACGCCACCGTCAGTTTACACCCCCGACAGCGCGTTAGCCATGCCGCGCTCCGGTCAACAGCGCAACATGACCGCGGCGCGATTGACCGAAATTTTGACGGACCGATGGCGGACCGTATAAAGGCGAGCGGAGCATTTAAATCGGCCACCGGCGCGGGACACGCTTCCATAGCGCCCGCAAGGCTTGAGGGATAGGCATTCATGGTACGGCGAGTGGGACTGCCTTTCGTTCTGTTTCTTGCGTCGTTCATCGTTCTTTCGGCGCCGGCCGCCAAGGCACAGGAGTGGCCCGCCAAGGGGCCGATCAAGATCATCGTGCCGTTCTCGGCCGGCAGCGCCACCGACATCATCGCCCGCACGGTGTTCAGCCAGGTCGGCGACCAGATCAAACAGACTTTCGTGGTCGAAAACCGCGGCGGCGCCGGCACCACGCTCGGCGCCGGCATGGTGGCGCGGGCGGACCCCGATGGCTACACGCTTCTGGTCAATTCCACCTCGCACGTGGTGGTCGCATCGACCTATGCGCACCTGCCCTACAGCGTCGCCGACGATTTTGCCGGCATTTCCGAGCTTGCCGACATTCCGTTCGTCGTCGCCACTGCCACCAAGTACAAGGTGCTCGCCGACCTGATCGCGGCCGGCAAGAAACCCGGCAGCCATATCCTTTACGGTACCGCGGGCGCCGGCAGTTCCGGTCAGTTGTTCATGGAGCGGCTGCGGCTCGCGGCCGGCTTTCCGGCGACACATGTGCCGTTTCGCGGCACTCCAGAGGGCATGAACGAGGTGGTCGCGGGCCGCATCGACCTCTATCCGGCGCCGGTCTTGAACGCACTGCCCTTGGCCAAGGCCGATAAGGTCCACGTGCTGGCGATCAGTTCGACCAAGCGGCTGGGGTTGATCCCGGACGTGCCAACGCTTGCCGAGGCAGGCTTGCCTAACGCGCTCTACAATTTCTGGATCGGCGCGTTCGCGCCCGCCAAGACGCCGAAGCCGATCGTCGAGCGGCTCAACCGCGAAGTGAGCATTGCGCTCAAGCGCAAGGACATCGCCGACAAAATCCGCAATCTCGGTGGAGAGCCGACACCGATGACGGCGGCCGAATTCGACGCCTTCGTGGCCAAGGAAATCGCCACCAACGCCGAAATCGTCAAAGCGTCAGGCTATAAGCCGCAATAAAAGCGCGCCGTCATCGTCATTGCGAGGAGCGATAGCGACGAAGCAATCCAGAATGGCCTCTCAGATCTGGATTGCTTCGCTTCGCTCGCAATGACGGCGCGGCGTCACCCTCCCCGCTGATCGCGGAATTCGTGCGGCGTGGTGCCCACCTGTTTACGGAAGAAGCGGGCAAAGTGCGATGAATCCGCGAACGCGAGTTCTTCGGCGATTTCCTGGATCGGCTGCTGGGTGAAGACGAGCTGGCGTTTGGCCTCGGTGAGCAGGCGCTGGCGCACGAGATGGCCGGCGGTGACGCCGGTCGCGCGCTTGACGTGATCGTTGAGCCGGTCGACCGTCATGCCGAGCTTGTCCGCATAGAAGCCTAGCAGCCGCTCGGTGCGGAAAAACTCGTCAACCAGATTGCGCAGCTGCACCACCGTCGCGTCCGCCGGTCGCAGCGTCACCGCGCCGGTGCGGGCGCGGCTGGCGGCGAGGCGCGCCACGCCGACGGCGATCAGCACAAGCAGCCCGCGCATCGCCAGCCGATAGCCCTCGCGCGCCAAGCTGTGCTCTTCGTTGAGTTCCACGCACAGCGCCGAAAGCCGCCCCCGCTCCGTGTCGTCGGCTATCGGGATGACGGGCTGTGCCGCCAACGCGCGCAGCCGCAGCATCGCTTCGCCTGCCTGACCGGCCAGTGCGCCGGCCGCGTCCTCGGTAAAGCTCACCACCCAGCCGTCGGTGACATTCGGCTCGAAGCGAAAGCCGTGCGCAATCGTTGCCGGCACCAGCAAAGCGGCCGGGGCGGCGAAAGACAGCGTCGCGGCGTCGAACGTCATCGTGCCGCCGCCGCGCTCGATCAGCAGGATCTGAAACAGATTGCGATGGCGGTGGCCGCGAATGGTCCAGTCGTGGATCGACGAGCGCGACGCGATGGTTTCGATGTGTATGAAATCGAACGCCTGATCGTCCGGCGGATCGCCGTACAAGTGAAACAGCGGCAGCGTTGCGGCTTGGGTCGATGCCGGAGAAGTTGCCATGGCCCAAGCATAAGCCGATCAGGCGATAGAAGAAGGTGCCGCGGGGCCGCGCGCCTCGCCTGTGCATAAAGCCGCGCCGGCGCAATAGCGCCGCGCCGTCGATGGCTACACCGGCTTGTAGGCCCGGTCGTGGTAGACCAGCGCCGGCCCGCTCGGACCAAGGCGGACGGCCTCGACGGCGCCGAATATGACGTTGTGCGAGGCGACGGCCTTGATCTCGACAGTGCGGCAGTCGCAGGCGACGACCGCGCTGGCAAGAACCGGCGAACCGGTCTTCAACGTCATCCATTCGCCGACATTGAAGCGCTCTTCCAGGTGGACGCCGGTTCGCCCGGCGAACATGTCCGCCAGATTGGCCTCGGCCGCGCCCAGCGTATTGACGCAGAACACGCCGTTCTGCGCGAGCAGCGGCGCCGAGTTGCTGCGCCGGTTCAAGCACACCAGCAGCATGGCCGGCGAATCCGTCACCGAGCAGACCGCCGTCGCGGTGAACCCGGTCTTGCCGGCCGGCCCGGCTGACGTGACGATATGAACCGCCGCGCCGAGACGACTCATGGCCTCGCGAAATGCCGGCGAGTCCACGCTCATCAGCGGCTCAGGCGCCACCGCCATGAAGGCGCCGTCCATCGCATCGTCGGGTCGTTGGTCAATCCAGCTCATTTTTTCCTGTCATCATCCGCGAAGGCGGATGATCCAGTATCCACCCCCCATCGAGAGTTTAGCAATAAGCGCCACGCATACTGGATGCCCCGCCGGAGCTTGCCATCCGGCCGGCCACTTCGGGCCCGACCCGTTGGCGGGGCATGACAACAGAGCTATTCGGCCGCGCGCAGCCCGTCCGGCAACCCAGGATAAGCAACATCATCCGGGTTGAGCCACGCCGGATCGGTCCAGCCGTTCTCGTCATACTCGGACATGCATTGCTCGGCGAGCGCCGCCATTTGGTCGAACGTGCCGGTGCTGCGCGCATTCCACAGCGCCTGGATGCGGATGTCCTCGTGATTGCCGGCGTAGTTGCGCTCGTAGAGCTCGTGGCGGCCGCCGAACTCGGTGCCGATCGCGTCCCACAGAAGCTTCATGATCTTGATGCGCTCGCGGTAACCGATGCCGTGCGAGCCGCGGACGTACTGAGCGAGATACTTGTCGATCGCCGGATTGGTGAAATCCTTGGCGGACGACGGCAGATAGATCAGCGATGAGGCGACGATCTTCTCCACGATCTCCTTGACGCGCCCATAGGCATCGCCGGCGAACACGCGGTAGCTCGATCCCGACTGCAGATTGGGCAGCACGGCGCCGTTCACCCACGTGGTTGGATTCATCGCCATGGCGTCCGTCAACGCCCAGAACAGATGCCGCCAGGCGATGATTTCGCCCAGCATGGCCTGGTTGCCGCGGAATTCGTCGGAGCCGGCGGCGCGCAGCGCCTTGGCGATGACGCCGACGAGGAAATCGAGCTTGACCGCGAGACGCGTGCAGCCCTGAAACTGATAGCCGGCCAGAAATCCCGATTGCGGAAAGAAGACCTTGAGCTTCTCCAGGTCGCGGTGCAGCAGCACGTCTTCCCAGGGGATGAACACGTTGTCGAACACGAAGATGGCATCGTTCTCGTCGAAACGCGATGACAGCGGATAATCGAACGGCGTGCCCATCACGCTAGCGGTCATTTCGTAGGAGGTGCGGCAGAACAGCTTGACGCCCGGCGCGTTCATCGGTGCGATGAACATCACCGCGAGATCGGTATCATGCAGCGGCACCGCGGCGTTCTGGCCGAGAAAATTATAATGCGTGAGCGCCGAGGAGGTCGCCACCACCTTGGCGCCGGACACGTAGATGCCCGCATCGGTATCCTTCTGGATGGTGATGTAGACATCCTTGACCTGATCCACCGGCTTGGCGCGGTCCACCGGCGGATTGACGATGGCGTGATTCATGAACAGCACGTTTTCCTGGGCGCGCCGGTACCAGGACTTGGCGTTGTCGGCGAACTTTCCATAGAAATCGAAATTGGCGCCGAGCGTATTCATCAGCGACGCCTTGTAGTCGGGCGAGCGGCCCATCCAGCCGTAGGACATGCGCGCCCAATGGGCGATGGCGTCGCGCTGACCGACGAGGTCTTCTCGCGAGCCCGCGGCACGGAAGAATTTGTGGGTGAAGCCGCCGGACCCGGTATCGGTCGGCGCGGTCAACAGCGGCTTGGTCTTGGCATCGTGCAGCGCGTCGTAAAGCCGGGCGATCGAACGCGCGGCATTGCGAAACGCCGGATGGGTGGTGACGTCCTTGACGCGCTCGCCATAGACATAGACCTCGCGGCCGTCGCGCAGGCTTTCGAGGTATTCGGCGCCGGTGAAGGGCCTGCCCTTGGCGCCAATGACGTCCTCGGATTTCGCGCGATCCATCGGCTCCTCCATAACGTGCTGCCATAAACCTAACACGCGAGCCACTGGCGCGCCCCACGCCACTTGCCAACCCGCGCTCGGTTCGGTAGGTAAGTTCAACGTATTGAACTTATCCAGCCTATGAAACTTGGCCAGACCACAGCTGTCAAGTCGCTCGATCGTGGGCTCGACATCCTCGAGTATGTGGCCGGCTGTTCCGAACCGCCGTCGTTCTCGCAATTGCTGACAAACCTGCGGATTCCGCGCAGCAGCCTGTTTCATCTGCTCACAAACCTGCTGTCGCGGAACTTTCTGGAGCGTGATCCGCAGTCGGAGCGCTACCGTCTCGGCGCGGAAGTCATCGAAATTGCGCGGAAGGTGAAAAAGCCGTCCTTGCGCGATCGGGTCACACCGCTCCTGCACCACCTCAGTCAGGAGGTCAGCGAAACTTGCGGCTTTTATGTCCGGGTCGGGGATTCGGTCGAAGTGGTCGCATCCGCCATCAGCACGCAGGCGCTGTCCTACACCATGAAAGTCGGCATGAACGCGCCTTTGTATGCCGTCTCGGCCGGCAAGATCGTACTGTCGGAACTGAGCGCGCAAGAGCTGAACCAATATCTTGGCCGCGCACCATTCGCCGCGGTGACGCCGCACACGGTCCGGTCCAAGAGCCGGCTGAAAAAAGAGCTTCACCAGGTCAAAGCAGCAGGCTTCGCCTATTCCCGCGAAGAGTTCACGCTGGGGATCACGGCGATCGCCACCGCGGTGCGCACCGAATCGAAGCTCTGCGGCGCCATCAATCTGGCGGTGCCGACGGCGCGTTTCACGCCCGATCGCGATGCCATGTTTCGCGAGGCGTTAAGGCGAGCGGCCCAGCTCATTGCGAAGGAAATAACACCGCAATGATCAAACCGTGGCTGTTTGAATTCCTGCCTGAACTGGGAGGCCCAAGCGTCGAACCGAATCCGGCCGATGTGGCGGCGCTGATTGCCCGCTATCTCGATTTGTGGGTCCGTGATGAAACGCTTGGCTTCGAGGGCATATTCTTCAGCGAACATCATTTCGGCCGCTCCTACTCCCCCTCGCCCAATCTGCTGATTGCCGCGCTCGCCTCGCGGACGAAAACGCTGCGCCTTGGCGTCATGGGAGTCGTCCTGCCCTACTACCATCCGGCGCGCGTGGTCGAGGAAATCGGCATGCTGGACCACCTGACCGGCGGCCGGCTGGAGATCGGCACCGCGATCGGCATACCGCAGGAACTCGCGCGGCTGAACATGACGATGGCGGAAGCGCGCGAACGCAACGACGAGATTGTCGCCATCATCGAAGCGGCGTTCGCCAACCGCGTCGTTACCCACCGCGGCAAGTATTTCTCGTTCTCCGACCTGCGCCTCCTGCCGCGGACATTGCAGCAGCCATCTCCGCCGCGATGGACCACTGTCGTCAGCGTCGAGTCGGCACGGCGAGCCGCCCGGCGCCGCATCAAGATCAGTACCGGCTTCAATTCCGCTTCGACCATCAAGCGCATCTTCGACGCCTATCGCGAGGAAGCGGACGCCGCCGGATTTCACGCCACCCCCGACTGCTTCGCACTGCGCCGGCGCGTGACTGTGGCGCCGACGACAGACCAGGCGCGCCTCTATGCGCAGGCCGTCGCCGAACGCCTGAAAAGCTATGTAGCCGAGGACGAACGCCTGACCGCGAACGTGCCCGATGCGCCCGCCCCCACCGGCGGCTTCACGCTCAGCGATGATGAGTTCATCACCGGCACGCCGAAGCAAGCCGCGGATAATATCATCGATCAGTGCCGCACCGTCGGCGCCGGACATTTCCTGGCAGTGCTCAACTGGAGCGCGCCGGTCGACGAGGTGGCACAGGCTCACGAGCTGTTCGGCCGCGAGGCCATTCCGCTGCTGCGGATGTCTTGAGTAAGTTGGCCGCGCCCGCAGGGCGGCACCGCCCGGCATGGCCCAGCGATTGCCGGGCGGGACGACAAGGCGCCGCAATTGCCGCTCCGGGGAGCCCCTGTTAAGACTTTAGGGGGGATTCGAAGGGCCGTGACCGCATGGATTATTTCGTCCAGCAACTCATCAACGGCATTACGCTCGGCTCCATCTACGGCCTGATCGCCATCGGCTACACCATGGTGTTCGGCATCATCGGCATGGTCAATTTTGCCCATGGCGATGTGTTCATGGTCTCCGCCTTCATCGCGCTGATCGCCTTCCTGATCCTGACTGCCTGGATCGGCATAAACTCGATCGCGCTGGCGCTGTTCATCGTGCTGATCGTTGCGATGCTGTTCACCTCGCTCATCAACTGGGCGATCGAACGCATCGCCTACCGGCCGCTGCGCGGTTCATTCCGCCTGGCGCCGCTGATTTCCGCCATCGGCATGTCGATCTTTCTGTCGAATTTCGTGCAGGTGACGCAAGGACCGCGCAACAAATCGATCCCGCCCATGGTGCAGGGCGAGTTCGTGCTGTTCAACAACAACAATTTTCCGGTGACGCTGTCCTATAAGCAGCTCATCATCTGGGGCGTCACCGCGGTGCTGCTGGCGGGGTTCTGGTATCTGGTGAGCAGGACCCGTCTCGGCCGGGCGCAACGCGCCTGCGAGCAGGATCAGAAGATGGCGGCGCTCGTTGGCGTCGACGTCGACCGGACGATTTCCATGACGTTCGTGATCGCGGCGGCGCTCGCCGCGGTCGCCGGTACCATGTACTTGATGTATTACGGCGTCATCACCTTCTCCGACGGTTTCGTGCCGGGCGTCAAAGCCTTCACCGCCGCAGTGCTTGGCGGCATCGGCTCATTGCCCGGGGCGGTGGTCGGCGGGCTTATCATCGGCCTGATCGAGACGCTGTGGTCGGCGTATTTTTCCATCGACTACAAGGACGTCGCGGCCTTTTCCGTTCTGGCGATCACGCTCATCTTCCTGCCGCAGGGCCTGTTCGGCAGGCCGGATGTCGAGAAGGTCTAAGATGCAGGCCGGCGCGCAAGCTGGGCGCGTCCAGGGATCGCGCGTCCAAGACTCGCGCGTCAATCTCGTGCGCGCACTGCGCGATGCCGCCTTCACGGGCCTCGTCACCTTCGGGCTGCTGCTGCCGCTCATCGGCTTCGAAACCGTCACCAACATCCGCGATGAACTGACGCTGACAACGCGCTGGCCGCTGTTGGCCGCGGCAGTCGTCATCACCGTCGCGGGGCGCTTCCTCTATGCGATCGCCGTCGATCCATGGCTCGCCCGCCGCAGGGAGCGACCGGCACAGCCGATCCCCGCGTGGCGATATTACTTCAAGAAATGGTTCGTGCCCTTCGCCATCGGCTTTGTCATCGCTTATCCGGTACTTGTCATCCTCATCGTCGGCTGGGGCGGCGGGCTGAAATGGATCGACAATTTCGGCATCCAGATCCTGATCTACATGATGCTCGGCTGGGGACTGAACATCGTGGTCGGGCTCGCCGGATTGCTCGACCTCGGCTATGTCGCGTTCTACGCGGTCGGCGCCTACTCGTACGCGCTCCTTGCCAAGAATTTCGGATTGTCGTTCTGGCTGCTGCTGCCGCTCGCCGGCATTCTGTCCTCGTTCTGGGGCGTTCTGCTTGGCTTCCCCGTCCTGCGGCTGCGCGGCGATTATCTGGCGATCGTCACGCTCGCGTTCGGCGAAATCATCCGCATGGTCATCATCAACTGGACGGCGCTGACCAACGGTTATGCGGGGATCACCGGCATCCCGCGGCCGAGTTTCTTCGGCATTCCGTTCAATGCCGACGACAACGGTTTTGCCGCCGTGTTCGGCCTGGAGTTTTCCCCGCTCTATCGCGTGCTGTTTCTCTATTACATCATTCTCGCGCTCGGCCTGCTCACCTGCTTCGTGACCATGCGATTGCGCCGTCTGCCGGTCGGCCGCGCCTGGGAGGCGCTCCGTGAGGATCAGATCGCCTGCCGCTCGCTCGGCATCAACACCACCAACACCAAGCTGACCGCCTTCGCCATGGGGGCGATGTTCGCCGGCTTTGCCGGTTCTTTCTTTGCCGCGCGCGAAGCGTTCATCTCGCCGGAATCGTTCACCTTCATCGAGTCGGCGACCGTGTTGTCGATCGTCGTCCTCGGCGGCATGGGCAGCCAGATCGGCGTCGCCATCGCCGCCATCGTGATGATCGGCGGCACCGAGATTCTCCGCCAGCTCACGTTCCTCAAACAGATTTTCGGGCCGACCTTCGATCCGACGCAGTACCGCATGCTGCTGTTCGGCCTAGCCATGGTGCTGATCATGATCTGGCGGCCGCGCGGCCTGATCGCGACGCGCGAGCCCTCGGTATTCCTCAAAGAGCGCAAGCAGATTTCCGTCGACCTGGTCAAGGAGGGCCACGGCTGATGGCGCAGGACGCCTCCCCCGTGCTTCGCGTCGAGCACCTGACGATGCGCTTCGGCGGACTTGTCGCTGTCGACAATCTGTCCTTCGAGGTCGGGCGCGGCGCGATCGCGGCACTGATTGGGCCAAACGGCGCCGGCAAGACCACCGTATTCAACTGCATCACCGGCTTTTACCGGCCGACGGAGGGACGTCTGGCGCTGCATCGCGGCGATCCCGCGGTGTGGAGCGTACTTGACGACCTCACCGCGAGCGGCAAGCGCGGCATGGTGCGGAGCGACGGCGCGCTGTTTCTGCTCGAACGCATGCCCGACTACCAGGTCGCACAACGGGCGCGGGTCGCCCGCACCTTCCAGAATATCCGGCTGTTTGCCGGCATGACGGTGCTGGAGAACTTGCTGGTCGCGCAGCACAACCGGCTGATGCTGGCGTCGGGCTATACGCTGCTCGGCGTGCTCGGCTTTCCGTCCTATGCGGCCGCCGAACGCGCAGCCCTCGACAAGGCCCGGTTCTGGCTTGACCGCTTCGCGTTGACCGAGCGCGCCGACGATCCGGCCGGCGAATTGCCCTACGGCGCGCAGCGCCGGCTCGAAGTCGCGCGCGCCATGTGCACCGATCCCGTGCTGCTGTGCCTCGACGAGCCGGCTGCCGGGCTCAATCCGCGCGAGAGCGCCGAACTCAACGAGCTACTTTTGCGTATCCGCGACGACCACGCCGTCTCGATCCTGTTGATCGAGCACGACATGAGCGTGGTGATGAACATTTCCGACCACATCGTCGTGCTCGATTACGGCGTCAAGATCGCCGACGGCGCACCGGAAGCGGTGCGCAACGATGCGAAAGTGATCGCGGCCTATCTGGGCGTCCCCGACGAAGATGTCGCAAAAGTCGAGGAAAGCGTCGGCCTATGAGCGCTCCGCTCCTTTCCGTTCGCGGCGTAACCGCCTTCTATGGCCGCGTCCAGGCGCTCAAGGGCGTCGACCTCGACGTCAATGCCGGCGAGATCGTGGCGCTGATCGGCGCCAACGGCGCCGGCAAATCGACCCTGATGATGACGGTGTGCGGCAATCCGCGGGCGCGCGAAGGGGCGATCACGTTCGATGGCCACGACATTACCCGGCTGCCGACCTGCGATATTGCCCGGCTCAAGCTTGCCCAGGCGCCGGAAGGCCGACGAATTTTCCCGCGCATGACGGTATTGGAAAACCTGCAGATGGGCGCGACCGTCGCGGCCGAGCATGACTTCCCCGAAGACCTCGAACGCGTCCTGACGCTGTTCCCGCGCCTGCGGCAGCGGCTCGCTCAGCGCGGCGGCACTTTGTCGGGCGGCGAGCAGCAAATGCTGGCGATCGCGCGCGCGCTGATGAGCCGGCCGCGACTTCTGCTGCTCGACGAACCGTCGCTCGGGCTGGCGCCGCTCATCGTTCGGCAAATCTTCGACGCCATCAAAAAACTCAACACCGAGGATGGCCTGACCGTGTTTCTGGTCGAACAGAATGCCTATCATGCGCTCAAACTCGCACACCGCGGCTACGTGATGGTGAACGGCCTGATCACGCTGTCGGGCACCGGCCGCGAACTGCTCGATCGGCCCGAAATCAAATCCGCCTATCTTGAGGGCGGACGGCAGCAGGCGTCATGACCGGACTGGCCGCCGCAATTGCGCGCGTTTTCTACGAGGAAAACGCGTTCGGCATTTTTGTTCTCGTCACCATCGTATTGGGCGGCGGCGCGGCGTGGCTTGCCGGCCGCGCCGTAGCAACGACATGGCGGCCGTGGTGGCAGGTCGTCTTCTACATGCTGATCCTCGGCGCCGCCGTGCGTTTCGTTCACTTTTCGCTTTTCGGCGGCACATTGTTGTCGCTGCATTACTATGCCGTCGACAGCGCGGTCTGCCTGATCGCGGGAGGCTTCGGTTTTCGCGCCGCGCGTGCCACGCAAATGGTCACGCAATATCGGTGGGTCAACGCGCCGGACGGGGTGCTGGGCTGGCGCCGCAGAGAGCCTTGACGTAACATCGCAGCAAGGTTGAACCAGCCGGTCTAACCTCAAGGGGAACAGCATGAACAGGATCGCCACACTCGGCCTCGCGCTGGGCTTCGCATGCGCATTGGCGGGCTCCGCATCCGCCCAAGTCAAGTTCGGCGTCGGCGGCCCGATCACAGGCCCGAACGCCGCCACCGGCGCGCAGATGAAGAACGGCACCCAGCAGGCGGCCGATGACATCAATGCCGCCGGCGGCATCCTCGGCAAAAAGATCAGCGTCGACTTTGGCGACGATGTTTCCGATCCGAAGCAAGGCGTCTCGGTCGCCAACAATTTCGTCGGCGACGGCGTCAAGTTCGTGATCGGCCACTACAATTCCGGCGTCACCATCCCGGCCTCGGAGGTCTACCACGAGAACGGCATCCTGGAGATCACGCCGGCTTCGACCAATCCGACGGTGACCGAACGCGGACTGTGGAACATCTTCCGCACCTGCGGCCGCGACGATCAGCAGGGCCGGGTCGCCGGCGCCTACATCCTGAAGCATTACAAAGGCAAGAAGATCGCCTTCGTCAACGACAAGACCACCTACGGCAAGGGCCTCGCCGACGAGACGCTGAAGACCATCAAGGCCGGCGGCATGAAAGAGGTGCTCAACGAGGGCATCAACACCGGCGAGAAGGATTATTCGGCGCTGATCTCCAAGATCAAACAATCCGGCGCCGACCTCGTGTATTTCGGCGGCCTCTACACCGAAGCGGGCCTGATCGTACGGCAGATGCGCGACCAGGGCGTCAAGGCGCCGCTGATGGGCGGCGACGGCATCACCTCCGACGAATTCGCGACCGTCGGCGGCCCCGGCGTTGTCGGTTCGCTGATGACCTACGGTCCCGACCCGCGAAACCGCCCGGAGGCCAAGGCGGTGGTGGCAAAATTCCGCGCCAAGGGCTTCGAGCCGGAGTCCTATACCCTTTACAGCTACGCCGGCGTGCAGATCATCGCCCAGGCGGCTACCGCGGCTAAATCGCTCGATCCGAAAAAGGTTGCCGAGAAAATGCATTCCGGCATGAACTTCAAGACCGTGATCGGCAATATCGCCTACGACAAGAAGGGCGACATCACGCGGCTCGACTATGTCGTCTACATCTGGAAGAAGGACGCGAGCGGCAAGATCACCTACGTCGAATGTCCGGCGTCGGGCTGCACGATGTAGGCTGCGGAACGTTCAAACCGCTCAGGTTGCGAAGCCCGCCCTGCCGGCGGGCTTCTTTTTATCCGATCCTGCTCAAGACCGGGAACGCATCGAGCAGCCAGTTGCTGAACCAGTTGATCCAGTTCAGCGAGGGGAAAAGAAACGCAACACCCGTTACCACCAAAAGCGCGCCCATGCCCTGCTCGACCCGATGCAGGTGCTTTTTGAACCGGGCCAGAAAAGCCGCGAAGGACTCGATGGCAAACGCCGCGATGATGAACGGCACGCCGAGCCCGAGCGAATAGACCGCGAGCATGCCGGCGCCCTTGGCGACCGTCTGCTCCGACGCCGCGATGGCGAGGATGGCCGCGAGAATGGGGCCGATGCACGGCGTCCAGCCGAGCGCGAAGGCAAGCCCCATCAGGTAGGCGCCCCACAGGCCGACCGGCTTGCAGACCTGAAGCCGCTTCTCGCGCATCAGCCAGGCAATCGGCGTCAGCCCGAGGAAGTGCAGCCCCATCGCGATAATGCCGATGCCGGCGACGACGGCGAGTTCGGTCGAATAGGCCCGCACCACGGCACCGATGGCGCTGGCGCTGGCGCCGAGCGCCACGAACACGGTCGAGAAGCCGAGCACGAACAGGAGTGCGGCCGCCAGCGTCTCGCGCCGCACCTGACGTTCGCCCTCCGCATCGGCAAACCGCTCCAGCGAGGTCCCGGTCAAATAGACGAGATACGGCGGCACCAGCGGCAGCACGCAGGGCGACAGGAAGCTCAGCATGCCGGCGACGAGCGCGGCAATGATGCTGACATTAGTCATGGCGCAGTCATGCCCGCCTCGCGCGGCGCGCGCAAGGCGGGCGCAAAGAAGGCGCGACGATGTGATGGCCGCAATGCGACCGCTCACGCCGATGTTAAGAGGATTGTCCCAACCAATTGACGCGGACGCGCAAATCGTCTCCGCTTCATCCAATTTGCGAGGCCGAATTGCGCAATCTCATCACCGACGTTCCGGGCGTCAGGGTCGGCAATGCCGAGGACATGCGACTCGGTTCCGGCGCGACCGCGCTGATCTTCGACCGGCCGGCGACAGGCTCGATTGATCTGCGCGGCGGCGGTCCGGGGACGCGCGAGACCGCGCTGCTGGACCCGGCGCAGACGGTCGAGGGCATCGACGCCATCACGTTGTCCGGCGGCTCGGCATTCGGCCTCGATACCGCCTCGGGGGTCCAGGCGTGGCTCAAGGAACAGGGCCGCGGCTTCGCCGTGGGCCCGTCGCGCGTACCAATCGTGCCGGCGGCCATTCTGTTTGACCTCAATAACGGCGGCGACAAGAACTGGGGACGTTTTCCGCCCTATCGGGAACTGGGTTACGCCGCGGCAACCCGTGCGGCGGCCGATTTCGCGCTCGGCAGCGTCGGGGCGGGCGCCGGCGCCACGACGGTCGGCTGCAAGGGCGGCCTCGGTTCAGCGTCGGCGCAAAGTTCCGAGGGGCCGATCGTTGGCGCGCTGGCCGCGGTCAACGCCGCCGGCAGCGTCCTTGTCGGTTCCGGTCCGTGGTTCTGGGCGGCGCCATTCGAGCAGAACGGCGAGTTCGGCGGTCGCGGGTGGCCCGATCCGCTGCCGGCGAATGCGCTGGAGGTGCGGACGAAGGGCAGCGCCCGCGCCAGCACGACGCTGGTGGTCGTGGCGACCGACGCCAAGCTGACCAAGGCCCAGGCCAAACGGCTGGCGATCATGGCGCAGTCGGGACTGGCACGCGCCGTTTATCCGATCCACACGCCGCTTGACGGCGACGTGATGTTCGCCGTCTCCACTGGCGAAAAACCGCTGACAGATCCGATTTTCAGTTTGACTAAACTTGGCGGACTTGCCGCTAATGTGGTGGCGCGTGCAGTCGCGCGCGGCGTTTTTGAGGCATCTGCGCTCCCGTTCAGCGGCGCAATACGGAGTTGGAAGGATCAATTCGGCCGTTGAGTGCGTGAAAACCATAACTGCGCACGTTGCCGAAACCACAGTCGATAATTTTTCTCCGTAGCTGACGGGCACTTACCTCGTCCGCATTGACTCAGTGACCGATTACGCCTTCACTTTAAGCCAGTAGTTGCGTTGTGCTGTGGAGGGTACTGTGAGAGTGCTCGTCATTGTCGTTGCCGCGCTGGCGACCTTGGGTCTTGCGGCATTCGGCGTCATCGCAGCGCAGCGCGCGACCCAGCACGGTGGTGTGCTGCTGGCTGCGAGCGGCACCCACGCCGCAACGGCGCTCGCCGCCAAGCCTGCGGCGGCGCCCGCTCCGAAAGTCGCCCAGGCTTCAGTCGCCGCGCCGCTGCAGGCGCCGATCGCCGCGCCGACCGTCACGCCGCCGGCGCCCGTTCCAGCCGCCGCCCCGACGCGCATTGCCGAAGCGCAGAACGCCAATCCGGGCGCGCCATCGGCCGCGCCGACACCGACGCCTCAAGCGGGATCGCAGGGCGCCGCCGCCAAGCCTGCTGCGCCCGCCTGTGACAAACCCGGCGGCATGGGCCTCGCCCGCACTGTGCAGATCGATACCACCGGCGGACCGGCATTCGGCTTCGAACACTTCAAGCAATATGATTTCCTCGCCGAGCACGAAGTCGTGCTGACATTCGACGACGGGCCATGGCCGGGCAACACAGCGGCCGTGATCAAGGCGTTGACCGATCAGTGCGTCAAAGCGACGTTCTTCGAGATCGGCGAGCACGCCACTTGGCATCCGGAAATTTCCAAGATCGTGGCTGAGGCCGGTATGACGATCGGCAGCCACACCTGGTCGCACAAGGACCTGGCGAGAAATCCGTATGCCAGCAACATCGAGCTCGCCAAACAGGAAATCGAAATGGGCGTGAGCGCGGTTCACAAAGCCGTCGGCGGCCCCATCGCCCCCTTCTTCCGCTTTCCCGACCTGCAGCAGCCGCCGGAATTGCTGGCTTATCTCGGCTCGCGCAACATCTCGACCTTTTCGACCGATCTTGATTCCTTTGATTTCAAGATGCGTCGGCCCGAGCAGGTGATCAAATCGGTGATGACCAAGCTCGAAAAGCGCGGCAAGGGCATCGTGCTGATGCACGATTTCCAGCACGCGACGGCCGAGGCAATGCCGGAACTGCTGCGCCAACTCAAGGCGGCCGGATTTAAGATCGTCCACATGGTGCCGAAAGCGCCGGTGACCACGCTCGCCAAGTATGACGACATGCTGCGGCAGCAGGACAAGATGGATGCCACCAACACGCGTCCGCAGAACAGCGTGGTGAAGACCATCAGCGGCAACTGAGTCATTCCGGGCGAACACTCAGTGCATGAACCGCTCCGCGCCGTATGGCGCCGGATCGCAGAACGGTGTCGCACCCGTGATCAGCTCGGCGACGAGTCGGCCGGTGGCCGGCCCGAGCGTCAGGCCCCAATGACCATGACCGTAGGCGAGCCATAAGCCGCGTTGCCGCGGCGCGCGCCCGATGACCGGACGCGAATCGGCAAAACATGGACGCGAGCCGAGCCACGGCGCGGGCTCGACCGGCTCGTCGAGCGGAAACAGCTCGCGTGCAGCCGGCAGCAGCCGGTCGAATTGCACCGGCGTCGGCGCTGCGTCGCGCGCCGCAAATTCGGCGCCGGTAGTCAGCCGGATGCCCTGCTCCATCGGCGTGAGGCAATAGCCGTTTTCGGCATCGAGGATCGGCCGGCTCAGCGCAGCGTTGCCCCGCGCTCGAAAATGACGGTGATAGCCGCGCTTGACGGCGAGCGGCAATCTGATGCCGAGCGGCTCGAGCAAATCCGGCGCCCAGGGGCCGAGCGCGACGACGACATCGCTCGCATCGAGCGGGCCGCTCACGGTGTCGACGCGCCAATGCGGCTCGGTGCGATGCAGCGACCGCGCGTCGCCTTGTAACGCAATCCCGCCAAGCGCGGCAAAGCGCGCCGCGTAAGCGCGGGTGAGCGCCAGCGGATTGCTCACACTCATGGCGCCGGTCCAATGCACGGCGTGTTTGAACACGGGTGCGAGCGACGGCTCGAGCGCACGCGCGGCCTCACCATCAAGCGGCACATTGGCGATGCCAAGCTGCGCCGCCATCTCGCGCTCGCGCGCCTGTGCGGCGAAGGATTTGTCGCCGCGATAAAGCTTGAGCCAGCCGTTCCGCCGCAGATAGCGCTCGGCGCCGCTTTCGGCGACCAGCGTCTCATGCTCGGCCGCGGCGCGCGCAAACAGCGGCCGCATCAGCGTCGCGGTTTCCATTACACGCTCGGAGCGCGACGCGGCGCGAAACGCGATGAGCCACGGCGCCACCTTCGGCAGAAACGTCAGATGATAGTTGGCTTCCGGCGCGCGCTTGAGTGCGATGCGAATGAGCGTCAGCCAGTCCGACGGAAACACCTGCGGAAAGATGGTGTTGCCTTCGATGATGCCGGTATTGCCGTAAGAGGTCCCCTCGCCCGGTCCGGCGCGGTCGACCAGCGCCACCGCGAGCCCGCGCTTGACGAGATGCACTGCAATCGAGGTGCCGACGATTCCGGCTCCCAGCACGATGACATCGGTGCGCGCCACGGCAATAACCTCCGCTGCGGCCACGCGGTATCGCGGCGCAGCGGACGAGTCCAGTCAAACAGGTCCAGGCTGCGAAATCCGTCCTACGCTGTGACGCTTTGCGTCGCTGCGGGCGCGAGCAATTGCGCCTGGATCTGGATCAGGCGTTCGAGCATATTGCCGCCGGTCACGTTGGCGCCGCCGGCCGACGAGGTCGTCGCATCCGATCCCGATGTACCGCTCGCCGCAGTCGTCATGCTGACCGTCGAGCCGTCCGCATAGGTGATCGACGTCGTACTCGTGCCGTTGGGGTTGGCCGTGGTCTTCGAGGTTGCGGAACCGCTTGCCCCCGACAATAGCGACAGCAGGTTTTGCCCCCCGCTCCCGCCGGCGCCCATATGGTGATGATGGTGCCCGCGCTGGCCCTGGCTCGCGTCGGACTGCGAGGTCGGGTCCGCGTCATTCACCGCATTGGCAAACTGCGACGTCAGCGCTTGTGGATCGGAGCTATCCGTTTGCAGCGCCAGCAGGGCCTGCAGGGTTTGCGGACCGAACTGCGTGTTTGCGCTTGATGAGCCTGGCGTGCTCGCGCTGGGCGAAGCCGGCGACGATGAATTCGCGCCCGAGTTTTGTGCGGCCGGATTCTGCTGGCCGAGCGAAGCCAACAATGAGGCGAGCGGGTCTGACTGTCCCTGCGCGCCATTCGTCGAGGCGCTCTGCGGCCACATCGACTGGAAAAGCGCGAACGGATTGCTGCTATTCGATCCGGTGACGGACAACGACATGCTACGTTCCTCGCAACGGCAAATGGAGGCGGCCGCAAGCTTCCCGGCGCTGCGATGCAAGACCGGGGCCGAACGATAAGCATCGGAAAACCATCGGGTTTTGCGTGGCTGCGGGGCGAAAGGCGGATCAAAAGCTGCCGCCCGGGCGTCGAACCGGGCAAAACTTGCCGCCCTCACCGCCCCCTGCGTTGCCGCTGCGCTACCGGCATGTTACGCGAACGGCACACTGAGGAGCGCGCCGTGCCACGCCCGCTGATTATCGCACCGTCGATCCTCTCCGCCGATTTCGCCAAGCTCGGCGAGGAGGTCCGCGCGGTCGACGCCGCCGGAGCCGACTGGATCCACGTCGACGTCATGGACGGCCATTTCGTGCCCAATATTTCGATCGGGCCGGAGGTGGTGAAGGCGATCCGGCCGCATACCAAGAAACCGCTCGACGTGCATCTGATGATCGCGCCGTGCGATCCGTATCTCGAAGCCTTCGCCAAGGCCGGCGCCGACCACATTACGGTTCATGTCGAGGCCGGTCCGCACATTCATCGCTCGCTGCAGGCGATCCGGGCGCTCGGCAAGAAGGCCGGCGTCACCATGAATCCCGGCACGCCCGAGGATACCGTCGCCAACGTCATCGACATCGTCGATCTGATCCTCATCATGTCGGTCAACCCGGGCTTCGGCGGACAGAAATTCATCGCCGGCGCCGTCGACAAGGTACGCAACCTGCGCGCCATGGCGGGCGGGCGACCGATCGATATCGAAATCGACGGCGGCATCACCCCGGAGACCGCGCCGGCAGCGGCGCGCGCCGGCGCCAACGCTTTCGTCGCCGGCTCGGCGGTGTTCAAGGATCGCACGCCAGAAACCTATCGGGCCAACATCGCGGCGATCCGCAACGCCGTGGCGTTGACGCGGGGGGAAGCGGCCTGATGGGCATCGTGGTCGACGGTCAATGGCGCGACGAGGAATTGCCGGCCGAAACCGGCAAGGCCGGCGAGTTTCAGCGGGCCAACAGCCGCTTTCGCGATTGGATCACGTCCGACGGCTCGTCCGGCTTCAAGGCCGAAGCCGCCCGCTATCACCTCTACGTGGCCCATGGCTGCCCGTGGGCGCATCGCACGCTGATCTATCGCGCGATCAAAAAGCTCACCGGCGCCATCACCGTCGCCTACGCGATACCGGGATTGAAACAGCAGGGCTGGATGTATGAGGACAACCCGGCGTTTCCGGATTGCGTGCCCGACCGCGTCAATGGCTTTCGCTATCTGCACGAGGCTTATACGGCGAGCGACCCGCACTACACCGGCAAGGTCACGGTCCCGACGCTGTGGGACACGAAAACCCGCCGCATCGTCAACAACGAGTCGTCCGAAATCATCCGCATGCTCAACAGCGAGTTCGGCGGTGTCGGCGCCGAACCGACCGACTATTATCCAGCCGCGTTGCGCGGCGAGATCGACCGCATCAACGACCTCGTCTACGCCAACGTCAACAACGGCGTGTACCGCTGCGGCTTCGCCCGCACGCAGGCGGCCTACGAAGCGTCCTACGACGCGCTGTTTGCCGCGCTCGATGAGCTGGAAGCCCGGCTCGGACGCCAGCGTTATCTGGTCGGCCGGCAGATCACCGAAGCGGACTGGCGGCTGTTTCCGACGCTGGTGCGGTTCGACGTCGCCTACTTTTCGCTATTCAAGTGCAATCGCAACCGGATCGCCGATTTCCCGAACCTGTCGAACTACATGCGCGAACTCTATCAGGTGCCGGGCGTCGCCGAGACGGTGAAGCCGCGCTACTACGTGATCAACTATTATTCGATCGCGCGCGCCAATCCGAACGGCATCATTCCCAAGGGCACGCCGGTCGATTATCTGCGGCCGCATGACCGCGCGCGGTTTGCGGCGTAGGCTCTGCGGGCATCGTTAAGCGTCATACCCAAATCTGCCGCCGGCAATAATATTTGCAGCGCTGGCTTGCCAGCGAGGGGCCTTGCCGCCTTGAATGACGGCATCTGCGGGGGCAGCATCATGGCGCTCTACGACGGCTTCATTTCCTACAGCCATACCAAGGACAAACCGATCGCGGCGGCGCTGCAGTCGGCAGTCCAGAAGCTTGGCAAGCCATGGTATGTGCGCCGGGCGCTGCGGCTATTCCGCGACGACACCAGCCTCTCCGCCACCCCGCATCTGTGGCCGACGATCGAGCAAGCGCTCGGACAGTCGCGGTATTTCTTGCTGCTCGCCTCGCCGGAAGCCGCCGCCTCCAAATGGGTCAACAAGGAGGTCACCTATTGGCTGGAGCACAATTCCGCCGAAACGCTGCTCATCGGTCTGACCGACGGAGAGCTGTCCTGGGACGAAGCTGCCGGCGATTTTGCCTCGCGCGGCACCAATCCGCTGCCACCAGCGCTGGCGAAGGCGTTTCCGAGCGAGCCGAAATGGGTCGATCTGTGCTCTTACCGCGGGGGCGCGGACAAGCGCGACGCCAAGTTCACCGAGCTTGCCGCCGATTTCGCTGCCGCGATGCGCGGCGTTCCGAAGGAGGATTTGCTCTCCCAGGAGGTACGCCAGCAGCGTCGCGCGCTGCGGCTCGCCGTCGGCGCCGCTGCGGCGCTGTTCCTGCTGATGATCGCGGCGGCGGCGGCGGGTTTTTTGGCGTACCGCGCTCAACAGGAAGCACTACGCAATTTCATGCTCGCCAAGCAAGCCGCCGACAGTCTCGTGATCGATATCGCTCAGGGACTTCGGGAAGTCGAAGGCTTGCGAGCCGCGACAGTGCGCAAGATCCTCGGCACCGCTGAGGCAACCTTCAACCAAATATCATCGTCCGACCCCAATAACCCGACCATGCTGGCGAGCCGCACTCAGATGCTGGACACCTTCGGCGACACTTATCTGGCGCTCAATGATCTTGAAAGCGCGCTGAAGGCCTACCGCGAAAGCCTCGCCATATCCGAGCGACTGGCGAACGCCGATCCGCACAATGCGCGTTTGCTGCGAGGTCTCGCGACCGCGCAGGAGAAGATCGGGTACGTCTTGAGGGCGCAAGGCCATCTCGCGGAAGCCATCCAAATTTATCGCCAAGACCTTGCGACGATGCAGCGGGTGATCAAGGCCGACCCGAATAATCCGAACTGGCGGCGCGATCTCTCGATCTCGCAAGAGAAGATTGCCGGCGTCCTCTTCGAACAAGGCAAGCTGCCGGATGCCTTGCAGACCTATCGCGAGTGCGTGGCGATCATGGAAAGCCTCGCCCGATCCGATCCAGACAACATCGAATGGCAGCGTGACCTAGCTACCCTCAAGTCAGAAATCGCCGACATGTTCGAGGCGCAAGGTCATCTGGCCGACGCCCTGCAGGCGTTGCGCGACAGCGCCGCCATCATGGAGCGCATAGCCAAGGCTCAGCCCGATAACACCGGCGTACAGCGCGGGCTCGCGCTCGCCGACAACGGGGTCGCCGATATCCTGTTGAAGCAGGGACACTTTGCGGACGCACTCACGTTCTATCGCAATGCCCTCGCTGTGGTCGATCGCCTTGCCAAGGCCGACCCGGGCAATGCCACATGGCAAGCCGATCTGCGCTTTTCCTTCTCAAAAATCGGCGCGGTTTTGATGGAACAGGGCAAGACGGCCGAAGCCCTGCAAACCTACCGCGACAGCTTGGCGATCGCCGCGCGCCTGGCAAAAGCCGACCCGGCGAATGCGGGATTGCAGCGCGACCTCTCGACCGCCTACCAGAATGTCGGCGACGCGCTGCTGGCGCTGGGCAAAATCGCGGAAGCCCTTCAATCCTATCGCGACGGACATGCGATCCGAGTGAGCCTTGCGGCGGCCGATCAGAGCAACAACAGCCGGCAGCACGACATCGCGATTTCCGACAATCGGATTGCCGCTGCGTTGCAGACGCAAGGTGACCTGCCCGGGGCGCTGAAAGCCTATCGAGACGGGCTCGCAATCATATTGCGACTTGCGCAAACCGATCCCAGCAATGCGAGTTGGCAGGCCGACGTTGCGTTTTTCCACAACAGGGTCGGAAGCGTGCTGGCCGCGCAAAAGGACTTCACCGAGGCGCTGCAAAATTATCGCGCTGGGCTTGTGGTCCTCGAGCACTTGACGACGATTGATCCGGCCAACGCAAGCTGGCAGCACGACCTTGCCGTCACCGACAGCCTGATCGCCGATTCGCTCCGGGCGCGGGGCGAAGCGGCGGACGCCCTGAAATCGTATCGCGACAGCCTGGCTGTTCTGCAACGTCTCGCCAAACTCAATCCCGCCGATGCCGGTTGGCAAGCCGACCTGGCGGCGACCTATCAGGCAATTGGCGACGTTCTCACCGCATCGCAAAACCCGCCGGACGCGCTCAAATCGTATCATGACGGGCTCGAAATCCTGCAAGCCCTCGCCAAGTCCGATCCCGGCAAAACCGAATGGCAACGCACTCTCGCAGCGGTCTACGAGAAAGTCGGGGACATTCTCAGCGCGCAGCAAAATCCGAAAGACGCGCTCAAATCGTATCGTGACAGTCTCGGCATCATGGAAGCCCTCGCCAAGTCCAATCCCCAAAACGCCGAGTGGCGGCGCGCGCTTTCGGTTGCCGACAACAAGGCCGGCCGCGCGGCGCTGGCACAAGGCGACGCGCCGGAGGCGTTACGCAGATTTCGGGACGGCTTGGCCGTGATCGAGGCATTAGCCGAGATTGATCCGGCCAACGCCGGCTGGCAGCGCGACGTCGCCGTCTCGTACAACCTCGTCGGCAATGTGCTGTTGACGCAGCGCGCGTTGCCCGAAGCGCTCAAGTCTTACCGCGCGGCGCTCACTATCGTGCAGCGTCTGGCCGCCAGCGAGCCCACCAATGCCCAATGGCAAAACGACCTGCAATTTTGCATCGGCAGAATTGGGATCGCCGCCTGGAGCGCGGTGCTGGCGCATGATTTGCCTATGGCGATGGACGCCGTCGATCAGGCCATCGCCCTCGCGCCCCAGGCGACATGGCTCTACGCGAGCCGGGCCCATACGCTGATGCTCCTCGGTCGCGTCGAGGAGGCGCGCACGCTCTATCTCAAGTATCGCGGGGAGAAGAACGTGATGGCGGGCAAATCCTGGGAGACAATCGTGCTTGAGGGATTCGTCGCGCTGAGAAAGGCTGGCCTCACCAGTCCGCTGATGGATGAAATCGAACGGCAGTTCTCGTCAGCCGGGTGAATTAGGACCCCTCGTCGACTCCGGGATCGCAGCTTCAACCGCCCTGTGTCGCGCGGACTTGCTCGATTGCTGGCCGGAGCGGCGTCTGATACAGCCGGGCGCACGGCCGATCGAGGTCAAGGATGATTCCACGCTACAGCAGGCCCGAAATGGCGGCGATCTGGTCGCCCGAGACGCGCTTTCGCATCTGGTTCGAGATCGAAGCGTATGCCGCCGATGCCATGGCCGAACTCGGCATGATTCCGAAAGCGGCGGCGAAGAAGATCTGGGCCAAGGGCAAGAACGCCGAATTCGACATCGCGCGGATCGATGAGATCGAGCGCGAAACCAAACACGACGTCATTGCTTTCCTGACGCACCTTGCCGAAATCGTCGGCCCCGAAGCGCGTTTCGTGCATCAGGGCATGACGTCCTCGGACGTGCTCGACACCTGCCTCAACGTGCAGCTCGTTCGCGCCGCCGATCTTTTGCTCGCCGATGTCGACAAGCTCCTCGCCGCGCTGAAAAAGCGCGCCGAAGAACACAAATACACCCCGACCATCGGTCGCTCGCACGGCATCCACGCCGAGCCGACCACGTTCGGGCTCAAGCTCGCCGTCGCTTACGCCGAATTTTTTCGCGCGCGGCAAAGATTGGAAGCGGCTCGCAAGGAGGTCGCGACCTGCGCCATTTCCGGCGCGGTCGGCACATTCGCGCAGGTCGATCCGCGCGTCGAAGCCTACGTCGCAAAAAAGCTCGGGCTCGCAGTCGAACCGATCTCGACGCAGGTCATCCCCCGCGACCGCCACGCCATGTATTTCGCCACGCTCGGCGTGGTGGCCGCCTCGGTCGAACGGCTGGCGACCGAAATTCGCCATCTGCAGCGCACCGAAGTGCTCGAGGCCGAGGAATTTTTCTCGCCGGGTCAAAAAGGCTCCTCGGCGATGCCGCACAAGCGCAATCCGGTGCTGTCGGAAAATCTGGTCGGGCTGTCGCGCATGGTGCGCGCCTATGTGTCGCCGGCCATGGAAGACGTCGCGCTCTGGCACGAACGCGACATCTCGCATTCCTCGGTCGAGCGCATGATCGGCCCCGACGCGACCGTGACGCTCGATTTCGCGCTCGGCCGGCTCGTTGGCGTCATCGATCGGCTCGTCATCTACCCGGACAACATGCGCAAGAATCTCGACCGGCTCGGCGGTCTCGTTCACTCACAACGCGTGCTCTTGGCGCTGACGCAGAAGGGCGTGGCGCGCGAGGACGCCTATCGCCTTGTGCAGCGCAACGCGATGAAGGCGTGGGCCGGTGAAGGCGATTTCCTCGCGCTCCTTTCGGCGGACAAGGAGGTCGGCAAGCACCTTTCGGCAGCGGATCTGAAGGCCAATTTCGACCTCGACTTTCACTTCGCCCACGTCGACGCGATTTTCCGCCGCGTGTTTGGGCGATCATCCTGAGTTCGTCGTTGCGAGCGAAGCGAAGCAATCCCGGGCGGCAAATACCGGCTCCTGGATTGCTTCGTCGCCCTGCGGGCTCCTCGCAATGACGATGCTGCGCAATCTTTGTTCAGGGATGCATGTCCTCGGTAAACCAGTCGGTGGGGAGACGCTGGCCCACCTTCTGCTTCTCCGCGGCGGCGAGGATGTGCTTGGCGACCGCGGCGAATTGGAGCCCGGTCCCGACCGGATTGAGAAAGACGACGCGCTCGTCGGCACTGGTGCGCCCCGGCACCCGGCCGCTGACCACATCGGCGAGGTCCGGCGTATCCGCGGCCAATGATTTCAGGAGATCGCGGACGTCGCCGTCGCCGCGCTTTTCGCCGAACAGCGTGTCGACAAAGTCGGTGTCGCGGAACGGCGCGTTGCCCTTGCCCGCCATGTAATTGATCGGATCGAGATCGTGGGTGTGCAGGATGATGCGATCCGCCTGCGCAAGGATTTCGCGGCCAAGCTCTTGCGCCTTGACGCAGGCGACGACGGCGCCGGGTTTGATCCATTCCGGCTCGACGACGCGATCGAGCGCATTCGTCGCGGTGACCACGACGTCGGCGCCGACCGCGGCCTGCTCGCGCGACTCCACCGCCTCGATTTCAAGGCCCTGCCCGCGCAGCCGCTGTGCCAGCGCATTGCGGTTATTGGGGTTCGGGCTCCATATCCGCATCTCACAATCCGGCATCGCGGCCGCAATCGCGATCGCCGCTCCTTCGGCCTGGGAGCCGCTGCCGTAGATGCCGACAGTGCGCGCGCCCGGCCGCGCCAGATGCCTGATGGCCACCGCCGTCGTGGCGCCGACGCGGCGGCGCTGCACCTCACCGTCGGGCATGATGCCGCGCAGTTCGCCCGTCAGCGTATCGAAGATGAACACCAGGCCGACCCACCGCCCGCCCTCGGCGGCCGGTATCTTCTCCTTGCGTAGATTGCCTTCGCGCCTCGTCCAGGAAATCACGTCGGAATTGATGCGCAGCGCAACGACATGGTCCTTCGGCAGCATGCCGACCATCGACTTGAACACGCAGTATTGGTTTTCGCCGGGCGACTCGCCGTAGAGGTCGATCCGCGTCTGGTTCACGGCCCGGCCCAGGCCGTATTCGCGATAAGCGGTCTCGATGGCGTCGACATAGGCGGCGATCGGCATAAGCTCTCTCACCTGTTCGTTGGTGAGAACAATGACGGGCACTGGCGTTTCTCCTTATTTGATCGCTTCAGATTCACTCGCGCAGCAACACGCCAAGCTTGGCGATGATGGGCTTCGGCAGGTTGACGGTCTCGCTCACGATCGCGTCCATGTCTTCACCGGTTCCGGGATCGATCATGATATGCCGCTGCTTGCAGGCCGCGATAAAATCCGGGTCTTTGAGCATGTCGGCAAACGCCCTGCGCAGCGCGGCGAGCCGCTCCTTGGGGACACCGGGCGTGGTGATGATCGATCGCCCGATCTCTGCTGTACCGGCAAGTGCCCGCAGCACCGCCCGGCCATCGTCGGTCAAGCCGAGCTCCGGCAAGGCCGGCACCTGCGGCAGGTAAGGACTGCGCTTGAGCGCGGCCTGATAAACAAACGTCGCCTTGCCCTGCAATATCCAGTCCGGATGACGCGCCAAGAGGAGCGGAATGCCGACCGCGCCGGCGATCTGCACTTCGCCGCGCTCCAACGCCAGCATCATTTCCGCAGCGCCCTTGTAGCCGCGCACCAGCTTGAACTTGGCGCCGCCAAAAGCAGCTAACGATGCCGGCAGCAGCACCGCCGTCGACGCGCCGCCGGAAGAACCCACGGTAAATTCCCGTTTGCGCACATCGTCAAACGAGGTGATGCCGGCACTGGGCAGCGCCACACCGAGATCGATACTGCTGGTGAGGCGGCCGATGTAATGAAACTGCGTGACATCCAGGCCGCTGCCGGTGCCGGTCGCGGCATCGAGCGCGAGCGTCTGCGCCAGGCTGCCAAGTGCTGTCCCATCATGCGGCGCCACTTCGTTGAGGTATTTGGCGGCGAGAAAGCTGCCGGCGCCCGTCAAGTTTTCCGGCAGCAGCCGTGGATTACCGGGAATGTGCCGGCCGAGGAATTCCGCGGTTATCCGCGCATAGAGGTCATAGCCGCCGCCGACCCCATAGCCGATGATCATGCGCACCGTCTTGCCACGGTAGAAGTCGGCGATCGGATCAGCCCTGGCGGCATCAATCCGTGCAATGGCGAGCACAGCCAGCGTCATGACCGTCAAGACCAATCTGGCCACAGTGAAAGATCTTGTCACCGCCCCCTCCGACGCCTTCCGGCGAAAGCCGAAATCCTCATCAACGGTAATCGGATGCGGCGGTTTGCTCAAACGCCGTCTACGCAGACCTGATCGGTATTCGGGGGTGGCAGGTACGGCTCCGGATGATCTTGACCGCGCTCGCAATTCGGCCAATGGCCCACACAACCATAAGGCGCCGCGGCAGGCTACCGCATTGTTTGTTTGCCCGACTCACCGCGCCTGCGTAAATCTTGAGCGACGCCGAGGAGACAGCCATGGGCAGACTGGTGCGCAAGCCGCAAATCGCGGACGAGCAGATTTCCGATCTCGAGCGCGTGCTTCGTTCCGACCTCGATGGTATCGCAACCCCCAATGCCGAGCCGGGCGACGATTATCTGCTCCGGATGGTGAAATACATTCCGGGCGAGGTGCTCGCCTTCACCATGCTGGTCAACGCCATCCTCCAGCAGGCACTCCGAGCGGGCGGCGTTCACGCCACCATGGCGGGGATTCCGGTCAACCTGGTTGCGGTCGGCACACTCGTTGTCAGTTGTCTGATCCTGACGCCGCTGTTCTGCTGGTACGTGCGCCGGGACGGCGATGCCTGGATCGTCAACGCCATCGTTTCGACGATCGCGTTTCCTTTCTGGGCCTATTTGATGGGTGCGGTCGCCTTCGCCAATTATCAGGACGGCAATCTGGCCGCGATCCTGGTGCTGACCTTCACGGCGGTCAGCGGCGTAGTTTCGCCGCCGGCGCGCAGGCTGAGGCTGCGCGAAGAGCTGGGCGCCTTGCCGAAGGAAGGGCCTCGGCTGGTCGGCGCGCTGGCCGGCTGACGTTTCATCGCACCATCATCGACGGGCCACGCCGGCGATTTGCTCTGGCCACATTCATCGTGCATGTGTGTCGCGCATGGCGGCGTCTCCGACCATTGTGGTTTTTGATTCCGGCCTTGGTGGCCTGACTGTGTTCCGCGAGATTGCCGCGGCACGGCCCGATGCGGATTTTCTTTACGTCGCCGATGATGCGGGATTTCCTTATGGCGCGCTCCCGGAGCGTGCGCTGATTTCGCGCGTTGTCATGCTGATTGACGAACTGATCGCGGCACACCGGCCCGATCTCGTCGTCATCGCCTGCAACACCGCCTCGACCCTGGTGCTGCCGGCACTCCGGCAGAAATTCCAAGTCCCGTTTGTCGGCACCGTGCCGGCGATCAAGCCGGCCTGCGCCGCGTCGGTGACGCGGCACGTCTCCGTGCTCGGCACCGAGGGGACGGTAGCGCGCGAGTACACCCGTGCGCTCATCCATGATTACGCCGGCGACTGCCAGGTCACTCTGGTCGGATCAAAGAAACTCGCCGCTTACGCGGAAGATGACATTGCGGGCAGACCGGTCAGCGATGCCGTGCTGTGCGACGAGATCGCCCCCGCCTTCGTCGACGATGGCAGCCGGACCGACACCATCGTGCTTGCCTGCACCCACTACCCTCTCCTGCTCGACCGATTGCGCCGGGTTTCCCCCTGGCCGGTCAGCTTCATCGACCCAGCGCCGGCGATCGCGCGCCGAGTCGTCAATCTGCTCGGCACCTCCCAATCGGGGGCGCCGACCGGCACCGCCCGCGCAATTTTCACCTCCGGCCAGCCGCCCGCCGCTGTCCTGGCGCGTTTTGGGATTGGCGCCAACACCGCGGCCGCCACAGAGGCAAATTAGCTCGGCCAACGCGCCGCCGACGTTCGCTGGACCGGCTGCCCACAATCGACCCAGCACGCCTTTTCCTTTCCGCCGCGCGGCGTTACGCTTTTGTCGCCGGCATGGCTTTTGGGGGAGCAGGCAAATGACCACCGCTGTCGCATCACCGCAAACACAGGCTTGGTACCTCAATCGCTGGAGCCAGCTTGTTCTCGGCATCATCGCCATGATGGCGATCTCCAGCCCGCAATATGTTTGGACGCTCTTTACCGGGCCGCTCAATCAGAAACTCAGCACCACGCTTGCCGAACTGCAATGGGCGTTTTCGCTGCTCATCATCCTGCAGACATGGTGTTCGCCGCTGCAGGCTTATCTGGTCGACCGCTTCGGGCCGCGGCTTCTGATTTCGGTCGGCGCGCTGATGTCGGGCGGCGGCTGGGTACTGTCGGCCTATGTCGGCAATGTCTGGGCGCTGTATTTCACCTATGGAGTGATCTGCGGTTTCGGCACCGGCATCATCTATGTCGGCATCATCGGCCTGATGGTGCGCTGGTTCCCGGATCGGCGCGGGCTCGCCACCGGACTTGCCGCCGCCGGCTATGGCTTCGGCGCCATCTTCACCAGTTTCCCGATCGACAGCATGATCAAAAGCTCCGGCTACGCCCACACGCTCGTGGTCTGGGGCGTCATCCAGGGCATCATCGGGATCATCGCCGCGCAGTGGCTGCGCATTCCGCCGGAGGGCTGGGTGCCCGCGGGTTATTCGCCGGCGGCCGCCTCGACGACGCAGACCAAGCGCAGCTTCACGCCGCGCGAGATGCTGCAAAGTCCGGTCTTCTGGCTGCTGTTTATCATGATGAGCATGATGTCGACTTCGGGCCTGATGGTCGTTTCCAATGTCGGGCCGTTCGCCAACGAGTACAAAGTCGCCCAGGTGCTGGTCTTGGGCATGGCGGCGCTGCCGCTGTCGCTGACGCTGTCGCGCCTGACCAACGGGCTGACACGGCCGTTCTTCGGCTGGGTGTCCGACCATATCGGCCGCGAGGCCACGATGGGCCTCGCCTTTTCGCTCGAATGCGCGGCGATCCTGGTGTTGTTCGCCTTCATCGACCAGCCGGCGCTGTTCGTCGTGCTGACAGGCCTGGTGTTCTTCGGCTGGGGTGAAATCTTCTCGCTGTTTCCCTCGACCCTGACCGACACGTTCGGCCCGAAATTCGCCGCCACCAATTACGGCTTTCTCTATATCGCGCAGGGCGTCGGCTCGATCCTGGGCGGGCCGGCGGCGGCCTATCTGCACCAGCGCACCGGGAGTTGGACCGCCGTGTTCGTCGTCGTGGCGATTCTGGACGCCGTGACTGCGCTATTGGCGATCACCGTGCTGCGCAGCATGCGGCAGAGACACTTCGCGCAGGGCTGAAGGCCATTGCCCTGACCGTTTGACATGCCGCGGCTTTCGCCCTAGAAACCGCGCACTTTGCGGGTCCGCGTGGGCCCGCAAAGTGTTTCGCGACCCGTGGTTTTGCTTGGCCGGCGCTTCGGCGCAAAACCTGTCGGTCCGACCGCTCCGAAAGAGATGGTCCGTGACAGAGGAGGGCGCGATCCTCAACGCTCGTTTTTCAAGAGGACGCGAATGACCAAGCGCCATCAGGCGAAGTACAAGATCGACCGGCGAATGGGCCAGAACATCTGGGGCCGGCCGAAATCACCGATCAACAAGCGCGAATACGGCCCCGGCCAGCACGGCCAGCGCCGCAAGGGCAAGCTGTCGGACTATGGCGTGCAGCTGCGCGCCAAGCAGAAGCTCAAGGGCTATTACGCCAACATGTCGGAGCGGCACTTCCGCGGCATCTATGACGAGGCGCGGCGCCTCAAGGGCGACACCGGCGCCCACATGATCGGCCTGCTCGAACGCCGGCTCGACACCATCGTCTACCGGGCCAAATTCGTGCCGACTGTGTTCGCCGCGCGGCAGTTCGTCAGCCACGGCCACGTCAAGGTCAACGGCCGCCGCGTTACGGTATCGAGCTACCGGGTCAAGGTCGACGACCTGGTTGAGGTCAAGGACAAGTCGAAACAGATGGCGCTGGTGCTGGAAGCGACCGGGCTCGCCGAGCGCGACGTGCCCGACTATATCGAGGTCGATCACACCAAGATGACCGCCAAGCTGAGCCGCATCCCGACGATCGGTGACGTGCCCTACCCGGTGGTGATGGAACCGCACCTCGTGGTCGAGTACTACTCGCGCTGACGCGACGTCTCCGGTGGCGTCCGCGCAGGACGCGCGCGGCGTCGCCACGACAACATTATCGGCACTGACGACTATGCCTGCGTACCACGCAGGAGGTGGCTTGCCGCGCACGCGCTGGTCAATAACCGGCGCCAAATACGCTTCGGCGGCAACAGTTAGGAGGCCGCCGCGGCTTCCTTTACGGCGATACCCTTATCCTTGAAGAAGGATTGCAGTTCGCCAGCTTGGAACATCTCGCGAATAATATCGCAGCCGCCGACGAACTCGCCCTTCACGTAGAGCTGAGGGATGGTCGGCCAGTTGGAAAACGACTTGACGCCCTGGCGCAGGTCGTCGTTTTCCAAAACGTTGAGGCCTTTGTAGGCCACGCCGAGGTAATCGAGGATCTGGACGACCTGGCCGGAAAAGCCGCACATCGGAAACTGCGGCGTGCCCTTCATGAACAGCACTACCGGGTTCGCCTTGACCTCATTCTCGATGAATTGATCGATGGACATTCTCGTCTTCCTTGCTGGGCGGCGGGAGCGGCGCGCTTTTCGCCGAATCCCGTACAGTCGCCATGCCCTATATGTAGCGCAAAACGCCGATAACGCCATGCGTAGATTTCAGGCCTGAAGGGCAAAAAGCCGCGCAGAACAGGCCCCTACCCCGTGGCGCTCGCGGAGAATGGATTTTCAGTGCGCCAAAGCTTTGGAAAATGGGCGACTTGATCCGCCAACCAAGCGCTACCGCTCAGGCGTTCCGGTCTGCAGCGCCAGCGCATGGAGCTTGCCTCCCATCTCGGCCTTGAGCGCATCATAGACGATCTTGTGCTGCTGGACGCGCGATTTGCCGCGAAACGATTCGGCGATCACGGTGGCGGCGTAGTGGTCGCCGTCGCCGGCAAGATCGCGGATCGTCACGTCGGCGTCGGGAATACGGGTCCTGATCAGCCGTTCAATATCGCTCGCAGCCATCGCCATGGCGGGCCCTCGCACGGTTTGCTTTTAGCACACTCAATAGAGCCCTACGGGCAAAAGCGTCAATGCGCCATGGCATTACGCTGGTCCGGTCATGTAGGCCGGAAACCAGCCCTCGAACCGCGCTGCAAGGTCGGCAACCGGCAGCGGGCGCTCGTTGGCAACAGCCAAAACCGTGCCGCCGGTCGCTCCCACCCGGGTCAGCGGCACGCCGGCCGCATGCGCCCGCCGCAGGACCGCGCTCGCGTCCACGGCCGTCACCACATAGCGCGCCTGATCTTCGCCGAACCAAAAGGCATTGGCGGGAATCTGTGACGGAGCTTCGAGCACGGCGCCGACCCGGCCGGCGAGCGCCATCTCGGCCAGCGCCACAAGAAGTCCACCGTCAGAAACGTCGTGAACTGCCGTCACCAGACCGTCGCCGATCAGGCCGCGGACAAAGTCGCCGTGGCGCCGCTCGGCGGCGAGATCGACCGGCGGCGGCGCGCCCTCCTCGCGGCCGCAAACCTCGCGCAAATACAGCGATTGGCCGAGCCAGCCGCGCGTCTCGCCGATCAGCAAGATCGCCTCGCCCTCAGCCTTAAAGGCGAGCGTCATCGACTTGGTAAATTCATCGAGCAAACCGACGCCGCCGATGGTCGGTGTCGGCAAAATCGCCCGGCCATTCGTTTCGTTGTAGAGCGAGACATTCCCGGACACGACGGGAAAGTCGAGCGCGCGGCAGGCCTCGCCGATACCGCGGATACAGCCGACCAATTGGCCCATGATTTCGGGCCGCTCCGGATTGCCGAAATTCAGATTATCGGTGACGGCCAATGGCCGCGCGCCGACCGCCGTCAGATTGCGCCACGCCTCCGCGACTGCCTGCTTGCCGCCTTCGAACGGGTCGGCTTCGCAGTAGCGCGGCGTCACGTCGGAGGTCAGCGCCAGCGCCTTTGGGCCGTCCTGGACCCGCACCACGGCGGCGTCGCCGCCCGGGCGCTGCACCGTGTTGCCGAGAATGACATTGTCGTATTGCTCCCAGACCCAACGTTTGGAGCAGAGGTCGGGCGATCCGATCAGCTTGATCAGCGCCTCGCCGGTGCCGAGCGGCGGCTTGATGGCATCGATCGCCGGCTGCTTCGGACTTGCCTCGAACTTCCGGTCATAAATCGGCGCCTCATCGCCTAATTCCTTGATCGGCAAGTCGGCCATGACGGCGCCGCCATGCCTGACAAGGAAGCGCCGGGTCGGCGTGGTCTCGCCGACAATCGCGAAATCGAGCCCCCACTTGCGGAATATCGCTTCGGCTTCTTTCTCCTTCTCCGGCTTGAGCACCATGAGCATGCGCTCCTGGCTCTCCGACAGCATCATCTCGTAGGCGCTCATGCCGGTCTCGCGGCACGGCACGCGATCGAGATCGAGCGTCACGCCAAGATCGCCCTTGGCGCCCATCTCCACGGCCGAACATGTGAGCCCCGCCGCGCCCATGTCCTGGATGGCAATGACGCAACCCTTGGCCATGATCTCGAGGCAGGCTTCGAGCAGGAGCTTTTCCGAAAACGGATCGCCGACCTGCACGGTCGGGCGCTTTTCTTCGGCGTCCGCGCCGAACTCGGCCGACGCCATGGTGGCGCCGTGGATGCCGTCGCGCCCGGTCTTGGAGCCGAGATAGACGATCGGCATGCCGACACCGGAAGCCGCCGAGTAGAAAATCTTGTCGGTTTCGGCGAGACCGACCGCCATGGCGTTGACCAGACAATTGCCGTCGTAACGGCGGTGAAAACGCACCTCGCCGCCCACCGTCGGCACTCCGAACGAATTGCCGTAGCCGCCGATGCCGGCAACGACGCCGGCGACCAGATGGCGCGTCTTGGGATTGCCCGGCTCGCCGAACGACAGCGCGTTGAGGCAGGCGATCGGCCGGGCGCCCATCGTGAAGACGTCGCGCAGGATGCCGCCGACGCCGGTCGTCGCGCCCTGATAGGGCTCGATGTAGCTCGGGTGGTTATGGCTCTCCATCTTGAACACAACGGCGAGACCGTCGCCGATGTCGATCACGCCCGCATTCTCACCCGGCCCCTGGATCACCCAGGGCGCCTTGGTGGGCAGCGTGCGCAGATGAATCTTGGAGGATTTGTACGAGCAGTGCTCGTTCCACATCGCCGAAAAAATACCGAGCTCGGTGAAGCTCGGCACGCGGCCGATGAGCTTTTTCAGGCGCGCGTACTCGTCCGGCTTAAGACCGTGCTCGGCGATCAGTTCGGGTGTGATGGCGGGTTCGTTGGAGGACACGGCCTTGATACGGTTCGATGTCACCGTCATGGCCGGGTTTGTCCCGGCCATCTACGTCTCATGTCCGGCATGTAAAGGCGCGGATTTGTGGCACAAGGCCGGGCATGAAGCCGCCCGTCAAGCGGCATTCTGAAAATGATCCACAAGACCCGCGAACAGGCCGCGGCCGTCGGTGCAGCCCATCAGCGCTTCGACGTGGTTTTCCGGATGCGGCATCATACCGAGCACGTTGCCGCGCTCGTTAATGATGCCGGCGATGGCGTTCATGGCGCCGTTGTGGTTCCAGTTGGGATCGACGATGCCATCCGGCGAGGCATAGCGGAACACCACCCTGCCCTCGCCTTCAAGCCGCGCGATGGTCTCGCCATCGGCGATGTAATTGCCTTCGCCATGCGCGACCGGCACGCGGATCACCTGGCCGGCATTGTAGCCGCGGGTGAACGGCGTATCGGAACGCTCGACCCGCAGATAAACGTCGCGGCAAATGAAACGCAGCTGCGCGTTGCGCATCAGAACACCCGGCAGCAATCCCGCCTCGCAGGCGATCTGAAAGCCGTTGCAAATGGCGAGCACGAGGCCACCTTTTTGGGCAAAGGCGCGCACCGCGTCCATGATCGGCGCACGGGCCGCAATGGCGCCGCAACGCAAATAATCGCCGTAAGAAAAACCGCCCGGAATGACCACAACGTCGGTGTTCGCCGGCAGTTGGGTCTCGGCGTGCCAAACCATCGCCGGCGCGTGGCCGGAAACGAGCGTCAGCGCGCGCGCCATGTCGCGTTCGCGATTGATGCCGGGAAACACCAGAACGGCCGATTTCATGGCAGACAATCCGTCATTTCAAAGCTCCTGTGCGCTGGGCAACGTCTTCGCCGGCACCGTCGGTGGCGGTCCTTCGTCGATGCGCATGGCTTCAATGAACTGGTTGAGCGTCTTTTGCGCAAGCTCCCGGCTCTGCGACACCGATGTCACGCGGACCATCGCCGGTCCCGCGAAGATAATCGCGATCTCGGCGTAGGCCACTGTCTTGCCGCGCGTGAACTTGGTCTCATTGACGACCGCGGGATAGTTCTTGAGCGTCGCGGTCTTGGAACTGACCGTTTCGACCCGCTCGGCGCCATCGGTGAGGATTTCACGCGCGGCGTCGAGCGCTCGGATGCTTTTCGGCAGATCGACCTTGGCGAATTTCTCCAGCGCCTTTGGATCGGGGTGCCGCGTTGGGCTCTTCGAGAACGTGAAGGTGACAGTTTCGGCGTCGGAGCACGCCAGCGGCTTGCACTTGAAGACGCGTCGCGCCCCGTTCGAAGAGCGCATCGCGATCCACCTGTCGGTGTCCGGCGCGCGCGTCGTGATCCGCACCGCTCCCGGCTTTACGGGGTTCACTGGCGGGGCGCTATCAGTTCCGCCGGTCTGGGCGAGCAATGCAGCCGGCGTGAATGTCAGCGCGCACAGCGCGGTCGCGACGATGAGAGCCTTCATGTGGCCTCTTCCGATCTCGCACCAGCCCGCCGGCACGCTAACCATACTACAACCAGGACTAGCCCAGAATCTCCACCCGGTAATTCTCAATGACGGTGTTGGCGAGCAGCTTTTCGGCGGCGTTTTTCAGGGCCGCCTCGGCGCCGGCCCGGTCGGCGCCTTCGATCTCGATGTCGAAAACCTTGCCCTGACGCACGCTCGCTACTCCACCCACGCCAAGCGATCTGAGGGCGCCCTCGATGGCCTTGCCCTGAGGGTCCAAAATACCCGATTTCAGCGTGACCGTGACGCGGGCTTTCATCGGCCTTTCAATAGGAACGAATCGCGCAGACCGCAACCGCCGGCCCGCCCATCCGGGCTACAACTCAATGCGCCGGCGCGCGCGCTTCCTCGAACAGCCGGCCGTAACCGTCGATCTTCCCGCTCTCGCCGACGAGCCGCATCGCCGCCCAGAACGCCGCCGTCGCCGACGACACGACCGGGATGCCGTGCCGCTGTTCGAGCGGTTTGGCGACGCCGAGCGTGCGCAGGCCGCCGCAGGAAATCAGAATACCCTCGGCACCGCCGGCCTGTTCGACCGCGCTGGCGCTGAGCGCCATGATGTCAGCCTCGCTCTTCTTGCTGGGACCACCGAATTCAAGCAGATCGAAGCATTCGAGCGCGAGCGTCTCGATGCCCGCAAAGGCCAGAAGCTCCTTCAGCCGCCGGTTGACGACATCGCTGTAGGCGGTGGCAACGGCAACGCGCTTTGCGCCCATTTCGCGCAAGCCATCGATAATGGCTTGGCTCATGGTGCTGACCGGCAAGCCCGTCCTTTGCCGCAGCTCGCGCAGAAGCCATTCGTGCTGCTCCGGCCCGCGATAGAACGTCAGCGACGTGCCGATCACCATGATGGCGTCGACGCCCTGCGCGGCAAGATGTTCGGCCGCCGGCAGGATTGCATTCCACGCCGGCTCGTAGCCCTCCGGCGTGAGCGCGCGTACGCCGACGCCGCGCGGGATAAACCGCACGCCCGGATACATGATCGGGCCCTCGAACGGCACCTCGTCCTTGGCGAATGGGACAACGAGGCCGATGGTAAATTGCTTGGTCATCGAGTTGGGCGCGGATATGGCTTCGGTTCAGCCCTTCACCAGGACCGGTCCGGTGCCCTGCGGCCGCTCACCTTCGCTCATGATGCCGAGCCGCTTGGCGACTTCGGTATAGGCTTCGAGAAGGCCGCCGAGGTCACGGCGGAAGCGGTCCTTGTCGAGTTTCTCGTTCGACTTGATGTCCCACAGCCGGCAGGAATCGGGGGAGATCTCGTCGGCGACGACGATCCGCATCAGGTCGTTCTCCCACAGCCGGCCGGTCTCCATCTTGAAATCAACGAGCCGGATGCCGACGCCGAGGAACAGCCCGGAGAGGAAATCGTTGACGCGGATAGCGAGCGACATGATGTCGTCGATCTCCTGCGGCGTCGCCCAGCCGAACGCGGTGATGTGCTCCTCGGAGACCATCGGATCGTTGAGCTGCTCGTTCTTGTAATAGAACTCGATGATCGAGCGCGGCAGCTGTGTGCCTTCCTCGATGCCGAGCCGCGTCGACAACGAACCCGCCGCGACGTTGCGTACGCAGACCCCGAGCGGAATGATTTCCACTTCGCGGATGAGCTGCTCGCGCATGTTGAGACGCCGGATGAAATGCGTCGGCACGCCGATGTCGTTCAGGTGCTGGAAGACGTATTCGGAAATGCGGTTGTTGAGCACGCCCTTGCCTTCGATCACCTGATGCTTCTTCGCATTGAAGGCGGTCGCGTCGTCCTTGAAATGCTGAATCAGAGTTCCGGGTTCGGGTCCCTCATAGAGAATCTTCGCCTTGCCTTCATAGATGCGGCGACGCCGGCTCATCGGAGTATACCGTTGCTTGTTGAAATCCATTGGATTTGCCGTGGCTCCAGTTTTGCGTTCGAGGTCCGCGGCGGCGGAAACGGGCGCACGACTCGACGCAGCAGCCCCTCCGCGAGTCAAAGCTAGCCGATGGCGACGCGGAGCACAATCGACATAGACCCGCACGGCCGCGGCCGCAAGGCGATGTTGACGCACGATCCCCGTTGCCTTGACGGGGCACCCTCGATATGCATGGCGCCAATGAATGACACGGTTCCACACTCACCGGGGCGAAGGTCATGACGACATTCGATAAGCGCGAAGAAGCCTTCGAGCAGCAATTCGCTCACGATGAAGAATTGCGCTTCAAGGCAACTGCGCGGCGCAACAAGCTGCTCGGTCTTTGGGCCGCGGAAAAACTCGGTCTCGCCGGCGCGGAAGCGGACAGCTACGCACTCTCAGTGGTGATGGCGGCATTCGAAGACACAGGCTCGCACGACGTGATGCAGAAAATCCGCAAGGATTTCGACGCCAAGGGCGTCGACCAATCGGATCACCAAATCAGCCGCCATGCCACCGAACTGATGGCACAGGCGATCCAGGCGATCAAAACCGGCAAATAACACCATCACACACGATCGACGACGGAGCGACCTGCGCCATGCCTATTCCCGCCTTCAGCCTCGCACGGCGACTGCACGCCGGTGAAACGGTATTCTCGGGCTGGTGCGGACTGCCCTATCCGCTCGTGGCCGAAACGCTGGCCCGCGACGGCTTCGTGGCGGTCACCATCGAAAGCCAGCACGGACTGTGGGACACCGCCGGCATCCTCGCCGGCATCGCCGCAGTGCGCCAGGGCGGCGCGGCGCCGATCGTGCGCGTGCCGCTCGGCGATTTTGCCATGGTCAGCCGCTCGCTCGACTTCGGCGCCGAAGGCATCATCGCGCCGATGATCAATACGCCCGAGGACGCCCGCGCCTTTGCGGCGGCGGCAAAATTTCCGCCGCTCGGCGAGCGCAGTTGGGGCCCGCACCGCGCCATGACGCTCGGCGGCGTGCCTGACATGGCGACCTATCTGCGTGAAGCCAACGATCACGTGATTACGCTGGCGATGATCGAGACCCGCACGGCGCTGGCGAACTTCGACGCCATCATCCGCACACCCGGCATCGACGGCTTTTTCCTCGGCCCCTCGGATCTGTCGATCGCGCTCTCCGACGGCAAGAACGTCGATCCGATGTCCAAGGAAGTCGACGGTCATCTCGAGCGGATGATCGCCGGCGCGGTCGCCGCCAAGAAGATTCCGGGCGCCTATTGTCACTCGGCGGAGCGCGCGGCGGCGCTCGCCAAGCGCGGCGTGAAATTCCTCGCGGTGTCGAGCGACCTCAACATGCTGCGCGCCGGCGCCGCGGCGGCGCTCAAAACAATCAAGGGCTAAGCTGCACGCCGATGATCTGCTCCAGCCGATCGAGCACTGGCGCAGGTCCCGCTTCGATGTCGGCCGCGCTTATTTCCACGATTCTGTAATCGCGCTCGGCGAGCCATGTACGCTTCTCGGCACGCGCCTTGGCGGCGGTCTCGGTCTCCGCGGCCGGTATCACGTCGATAACGAGACGAAGCGGAAACGACACGAAATCGCAGATGTGCTGACCAACCGGCGTCTGCCGCTTGAACCCGCGGCCGGCGAAGCGGCGGTCGTTGACCAGCGCCTGCCACAGCGCCCGCTCGGCATCTGTTGGATTGCGGCGGAGCAGCCGCGCCAGCCCGCGCACCGGGCCGCGCTCCTTCGGCACCCGGCCGCCGCCGTGCTCGGCCAAAAGCGAACGCAGCATCTCGGCCTCCTCGCCATCGAGAACGCCGCCGCGCGCCGGGCCTTTGCGTCCCTCCACAATCGCCATGATCACACCGTGCAGCGTCTGAATGTCCTGCTGCGTAGGCGCCATCCGGGTGAAGATGTTGCGCAAGTTGATCTGCATGGTCTCCCGCTTGTCGGGCGGCCGGAAGAACTCGACCTTTTCCAGCTCGCGTTCCAGCGCGGCGAAGAAGGCGAGCAACTGTTGCTTGGGCGCCGGCGCCGATTTTTGCGGCATCCCGAACGGCAGCGACCCTGCGGTGTCGCGCTTGAACCACTCGTAAGCGACGATCACGACGGCCTGCGCCAGATTGAGCGACGCGAAGGCGGGATTGACGGGCAACGTGACGATGCGATCGGCCAGCGCGACCTCGTCGTTCTCAAGTCCATTGCGCTCGCGCCCGAACACGACAGCCACGGTTTCGCCGGCCGCGACATGCTCCGCCATCTCGGCCGCGGCTTCGGCCGCTCCGACAACGGGCTTGGCCTGGTCATGGGCGCGCGCGGTCGTCGCTAGCACGAAGGCGCAGTCGGCGATGGCGGCTTCGAGACTGTCGTAGAGGACTGCATCGTCGAGGATGCGGTCGGCGCCGGCCGCCATCATCACCGCCTTGTCGTTCGGCCAGTGCTGGCGCGGTTTGACGAGGCGCAACCGCGACAGGCCGAAATTCGCCATGGCGCGCGCCGCTGCCCCGATATTCTCGCCAAGCTGCGGCTCGACCAGCACGACGACCGGCGCCGGCCCTGCACGCCACCTCTTGGTCTTGTCGGTCCCGGCACCCGGCATCGGTCCACCATGAAACTTGAGTCCGTGAAACTACGCCCTGGAAACTACGGCCCAGAAACTGCCGCACGGTCATACCCAATGGGACGGCGAAAAGGCAGGGCGATAAGTGCAACTGTCGGCTTTCTCCGCCGCTGCGCGGATGCTATAGGGCGCGCGCCGAACTCCCCGTCAGTCGAATTCCCGGTTGGCGACGTCCGCGCCGAGAACAATTCATTTGAGGGCCCGCAGGAGGAGCCGTTCCCGCGCCCGCCAATGGTCAGTTTCCGGTCGGCCCAAACAAGCACGGCGACCAGAGGTGCAAGCATGCCGAATCTCGAAATCATGTGGACAAAGGTCGATGAAGCCCCGGCGCTCGCGACCTATTCCCTGCTGCCGATCGTCCAAGCCTTTGTGGGCGCGGCGGGCGTGTCCGTGACACTGAAAGACATCTCGCTGGCCGGCCGCATCCTTGCCAGTTTCCCCGAGAGGCTCACCCCTACGCAACGGATCAACGACGAACTCACCGAACTCGGCAAGCTCACGTTGCGGCCCGAAGCCAATATCATGAAGCTGCCCAACATCTCCGCCTCGATCCCGCAGCTCAAGGCCGCGATCAAGGAGCTGCAAGGCAAGGGCTACAACGTTCCGGACTATCCGGACAATCCCACGACGGACGTCGAGAAGGACATCAAGGCCCGCTACGCCAAGGTATTCGGCAGCGTCGTCAATCCGGTCTTGCGCGAGGGCAATTCCGACCGCCGCGCGGCCGGCGCCGTCAAGCAATACGCCCGCAACAATCCGCACAAGATGGGCGCGTGGAATTCCGATTCCAAAACGCACGTGGCGACCATGGCGGGTGGCGATTACTACGGCTCGGAAATCTCGACCACCGTCGCGGCGGCGACCAACGCCCGCATCGAACTGGTCGGCGCCGGCGGCGCCGTCACGGTGCTGAAGGCGAAGACGTCGCTTGCGGCCGGCGAGATCATCGACGCGGCGGTGATGAGCCGCAAGGCGCTGCGCGCTTTCTTTGCCGAGCAGATCGACGAGGCAAAGAAGGAAGGCGTGCTGTTCTCATTGCAAGTGAAGGCGACCATGATGAAGATCGCCGATCCCATCGTGTTCGGCCACGCCGTTTCCGTCTATTTCGCCGACGTGATCGAGAAGCACGCCGCCACGCTGAAACGTCTCGGCGTCAATCTCAACAACGGCTTCGGCGATCTGTTGACGAAGATCGAGACGCTGCCGGACGCCGAGAAAGCAGCGATCAAGGCCGACATCAAGGCCGAGTACGCCAAACGGCCGGGCCTCGCCATGGTCAATTCCGACAAGGGGATTACCGGCCTGCATGTGCCGAGCGACGTCATCATCGACGCTTCGATGCCGGCGATGATCCGCGAATCCGGCCGCATGTGGGGCCCTGACGGCAAGCTGCACGACGTCATCGCCGCGATCCCGGACCGCAGCTACGCGCAGATGTATCAGGCGGCCATCGAGGACTGTAAGGCCCACGGCGCGTTCGATCCCAAGACCATGGGTTCGGTGCCGAACGTTGGCCTGATGGCGCAGCAGGCCGAGGAATACGGCTCGCACGACAAAACCTTCGAAGTGCCCGCGGCCGGAACGGTTCGCGTCGTCGCCGATGACGGCAAGGTGCTGCTGGAGCGTTCGGTCGAGACCGGCGACATCTTCCGCATGTGCGAACTGCGGGATGCGGCGGTCCGCGACTGGGTCAAGCTCGGGGTGCGCCGTGCGCGCCTGACCAATACGCCTGCGGTGTTCTGGCTTGACTCGAAGCGCGGCCACGACGCGCAGGTCATCGCCAAAGTCGAGAAATACCTCAAGGAAGAAGACACCGCCGGGCTCGACATCCGTATTCTGCCGCCGGTCGAAGCGATCAAGTTTTCGCTCGAGCGCATCCGCAAGGGGCAGGATACGATCTCCGTCACCGGCAACGTGCTGCGCGATTATCTGACCGACCTGTTCCCGATCATGGAGCTCGGCACTTCGGCCAAGATGCTGTCGATCGTTCCGCTGTTGGCGGGCGGCGGTCTTTTCGAAACCGGCGCCGGCGGCTCGGCGCCCAAGCACGTCGAGCAGTTCGTGCAAGAGGACTATCTGCGCTGGGATTCGCTCGGCGAGTTTCTCGCGCTGGGCGCTTCCCTCGAACATCTGGCGCAGACCTACAAGAACGCCAAGGCACAGGTTCTCGCCGACGCGCTCGACACGGCGATCGGCAAGATCCTCGAGTTCAACCGCTCTCCGGCGCGCAAGGTCGGCGAAATCGACAATCGCGGCACACATTTTTACCTCGCGCTCTACTGGGCGCAGGCGCTGGCCGCGCAGACCAAGGACAAGGAGCTGCAAGCCCGCTTCAAGCCGCTGGCCGAGACGCTCGCCAAGAACGAGGCCAAGATCAACGGCGAGCTGATCGGCGCGCAAGGCAAGCCGGTCGACATCGGCGGCTACTACCTGCCCGACCCCGCCAAGGCGTCAGCCGCGATGCGGCCGAGCGCGACGCTGAACGCCGCACTCGCCGCGCTCTGACGCGGAGTTCGCGCTCCAATCGGATCGATGCCCTATGGCGAAAATCAAGGTCACCAACCCCATCGTCGAGATGGATGGCGACGAGATGACGCGGATCATCTGGCGGCTCATCAAGGACAAGCTGATCTACCCGTATCTCGACATCGATCTGATGTATTTCGACCTCGGGATACAGAAACGCGACGAGACGCGTGACCAGATCACCATCGACGCCGCGGAGGCGACCAAGAAGGTCGGCGTCGCGGTCAAGTGCGCCACCATCACGCCCGACGAGGCGCGCGTGAAGGAATTCAACCTGCACGACATGTACCGTTCGCCGAACGGCACCATCCGCAACATCCTTGGCGGCGTCATCTTCCGCGAGCCGATCATCTGCAAGAACGTGCCGCGGCTCGTTCCCGGATGGACGCAGCCGATCATCATCGGCCGTCACGCCTATGGCGACCAGTATCGCGCCACCGACTTCAAGGTGCCGGGTAAGGGCAAGCTTTATCTCACCTTCGTGGGCGAAGACGGCCGCAAGATCGAGCGCGAAGTCTTTCAGTTCCCGGACTCGGGCATCGCCATGGCGATGTTCAACCTCGACGCCTCGATCAGCGACTTCGCGCGCGCCTCGATGAACTACGCGCTCAATCGCGGCTATCCGCTCTATCTCTCGACCAAAAATACCATCATCAAGATCTACGACGGGCGCTTCAAGGACATTTTCCAGGACATCTTCGACAAGGAATTCAGGGACAAGTTCGCCGCGAAGAAGATCACCTACGAGCATCGGCTGATCGACGACATGGTCGCGTCATCGCTGAAATGGTCGGGCGGCTACGTCTGGGCCTGCAAAAACTACGACGGCGACGTGCAGTCCGACACGGTGGCGCAAGGCTACGGCTCGCTCGGCCTGATGACATCGGTCCTGACCTCGCCCGACGGCAAGATCGTCGAAGCCGAGGCCGCGCACGGCACGGTGACCCGGCACTTTCGCGAGCACCAGAAGGGCCGCGAGACCTCGACCAACTCGATCGCCTCGATCTTCGCCTGGACGCGCGGGCTCGCGCACCGCGCCAAGCTCGACAACAACGCCGAACTGAAGACATTTGCCGATACGCTGGAGAAGGTCACGGTCGGTACCGTCGAAGCCGGCTTCATGACCAAGGACCTGGCCTTGCTCGTCGGCCCGGATCAGAAGTGGCTGACCACGACCGGCTTCCTCGACAAGGTCGACGAGAACCTGAAGAAGGCGATGGCTTAGGCCAAGTTCCACCGAAGCGCGTCGAGACGAGCCTTCGCCCGATGGCGGAGTGACAAGCGGCGGCCGCGGTGTCGCAGACGGAGGCTGCCGCCGCGCTACTGACATTTTGCCCGCCAGCGCCTATGTCGAGACCATGGCCGATTCCCCCACCACGCGCGGCACCCTGGTCAAGACGGCGCTGATCGCCGTGCCGCTCCTTGCTATCCTGGTGGGAGCCGGCTGGTTTGCCATAGGGGCGTGGTTCACGATCAGTGGCCCGTCGGTACCCGCGTCGGGCTATATCGCCATGGCGGCGGGCGTTGCGTTCTCGTTGGTGGTGGGCTGCGGATTGATGGCCCTGGTGTTCTATTCCAACCGCCACGGCTACGACGAGCCGTACCGGCTCGACGAGGACGAGACGGACGGTCCATAGATCTGCGGTCCATAGATCTGCGGTCCATAGATCTGCGGTCCATAGATCTGCGGTCCATAGATTTGCGGCCCGTAGATCTGCGGTCATAGTGCTGCGGCCCAGCCATGCGTGACAGCGGCGCTTGTTGCGTCGCGCCTACGGGGTCTTTAGCGTGCAGCGACCCGTGGCCACGGCAGCAATAAACGGAGGAAACAATGACGCGCACCATCCGACTGCAAAGCGACAGCAACGCCCATGATCGGCCCTGGCGGGTCGCGGTCGAACAGGGTTTCTTCGCCGCCGAGGGACTTAACGTCGAGTATTTCGAGGACAACCCCAAGGGCGCGGCCGGACGGGTAGAGGATTTCTCGCAGCGCTGGAAGGAATCGCAACTCCAGAAGGGCGCGCTGGAAGTCTATCCGGTGTGCGAATGGGGCGCGATCGAGCGCGTGCAGGCGCTTGGCGGCGGCAAGATCATCGGGCTCGATACCACCGTGCGCACCGGCGCACTGATGGTGCGCAAACAATCCAAGATCACCTCTGCCGCCGAGCTGGGCAATATTCCGATCGCCGTCACCTGGCACGCCGGCACGTTTTACGCCGCGATCGAAGTGCTGGAAGCCGCGGGCGTACCCTTCGATGCGATCAAGCTGGTCCATGCCAATGACCGGCTCGACGCATTGGCTTTCCGGCACGACCGAGGCGGCGGCGCTGATGGAACCGCTGGTGAGCCGCGCGCTCGCCGCGGGCGCCCGCAAGATCGCCGATCTGCGCTGGCGCGGCGGCATCGTCGCCGGCGACGATGTCGACGACGAGACCGCGGGCAAGCTGCGTCGCGCCCTCAATCGCGCGATCGACTGGCTGCGCGAAAACGAGGCGCGTTCGCGTGACGAGATCCTGCGCGATCTGCCGCCGGAACAGCGCCAGGGCGGCCTGATGCCGGAACTCGTGGGCGTCAATGCCTACCGGCCCGAGGAGTTTAAGGAAAAGGTCGATTGGATGATGGACCGCGGCTTCCTCGCCAAGGAGCCGCAATACGCCGAGGTGGTCCGCAAATAGCCTCGGGCCCCTACCCGGCTACCGCCGCGCGGTCGCGGCCCAAACAAAAAGCCCCCGGCGAGGACGCGCCGGGGGCCAAAAGCCGCCAGGGGAAAGTTGAAGATGGTGACGAAGCCTTTCCGCCGGAGGCAACGACCAATTAACCACAGGATTACGGCGGGAAATAGCGTTTCGCACAACCGTCCAAAATGATAGTAAATTTTCCCTGGACGGCGCGGCGTTGCGCATAAAGCCAAAATAAACAGCGGACCTCGCCCCGCCCGGGCATGGGCGTTATGCCGGCCGATCACAAAAATTCGTCCGCTCGCGCATTGCGCTTGCCGCGACGCAGCGGCAAAACAACGCGTCGGCATCGGACATTCGACCGGCACCTGCGGACGGCGGATTTTTTGGAGCACTCACTGAAACTCTCGATGATGCGGCGCGAACTGCGCGGCATCTTCGCTGCGCTGCTGATGATCGCCGCGACGACGATCATCGCGGTGATGCTGCGCCACTACGCGGGCATCCTGCGCGGCTCGGTGCTCTATCTCATTCCGGTCATGCTGCTCGGCTACAATTACGGCGTGATCCCGGCGCTGATCACCGCGGTCGCCGGCGTGGTGCTGTCCGGCTATCTGTATTTTGCCCAGCTTTACAGTTTCCGGGTGGCCTCGCCGCAGGAGATCTTGAATTTCCTGCTGTTCATGGTCGTCGCCGTGGTGGTGTCGCACCTGTCCAGTTCGGCCAAGCAGCACATCACGATCGCGCGCAAGCGCGAGCGCGAAATGAGCGACCTTTATGCCTTCTCGCGCCGGCTGGCCGCGGCGCCAAGCGCCGCCGAGATTTTCGTCGCCATCCAAAGCCACCTGGCGAACCTGGTCCAGCGCAAAGTCGTGCTGCTTGGCTCCGCGGAGGCGGGCGACGCCGACGACGTGCCGGAGCGCGTCCGCGCCCAGGTGAGCCGCGTCGAGCAGGATGAAGGCACCGAGCGCACCGTCGACGACGGCGGCGGCAACGTCTGGCTGATCCGCCGCGTGTCGCCGAAGACACCGGATTTCGGCATCGTCGCGGTCGATCTCGGCAACGTCTCGGGCGAAGCGCTGGCGGACGTTCGCGGCCGGATCGACGATGCGCTGGCCGACGCCGCAGCGACGCTCGAGCGGCTCGACGTCGGGCGGGCGCTGGACGAAGCCAAGATGCGCTCGGAAACCGAGCTGTTGCGCGAAGCGCTGATCGGCTCGGTGTCGCACGAATTGCGCACGCCGCTCGCGTCGATTCTGGGCGCCGCCACCATCCTGTCGAACGCGCCGGCGCTCGCCGCCGACAGCCGCCTGCAGGAGCTCGCAGTCCTGGTCCGCGATGAAGCCGAGCGGCTTAACGCCGAAATCCAGAACCTGCTCGACGCCACCACCATCAGCCGCCAGCAGGTGCGGCCGAAGCCGCAATGGATCGAGCCGGTCGATATCGTCAATGCCGCCATCGAGCATCGCCGCCGGCGGCTCGCCGGTCATCCGGTGACGCTCGATCTCGATTCGAACCTGCCGATCGTTCGCGCCGACCCGGCGCAAGTCGAGCAGGCGCTGGTGCAGATTCTCGACAACGCCGCCAAATATTCGCCCGACGCGGCGCCGATACGCGTCACCGCCCGCGCCAATTCCAACACCGTCGTGCTCGCGGTGCACGATTGCGGCAGCGGGCTCACCGCCGAGGAAAAGCCGCTGATCCGCGAACGGTTCTTCCGCGGTTCGCGCCACGCGACGACGACATCAGGCTCCGGGCTCGGACTATGGATCGCCAACGCCTTCGTCAGCGCCAACGGTGGCGAACTTGAAGTCGAGAGCGAGGGTGCCGATCACGGAACCACCGTTTCGATCCGGCTGCCCGGCTTGCCGGAGCCTAAGTCGGGCGACCCGTCCGCGATTGAATCGGGCCCCGCCGAGCCTATATCCGCTGCGCCTGCCGCGGCCCAAACCCTAACCGGCGAGCCAGCGCCGCTGGAGGTCAGCGTCGATGAATGAAATCCCCGCTACGGTGCTCGTCGTCGACGACGAAATCCAGATTCGCCGCTTTTTGCGCACCGGCTTCGAACTCGACGGCTTTGCCGTGACCGAAGCCGAAACCGGCGCGGAAGCGTTACGGGCGACAACGCTCAAACCGTCCGACCTCGTCATTCTCGATCTCGGCTTGCCGGACATGGATGGGGCCGACGTGCTGGAGCGGCTGCGCTCATGGTCGAGCGTGCCGCTGATCGTGCTCTCGGTCCGGGGCAGCGAGGCCGAAAAGGTCCGTCTGCTTGAGCTCGGCGCCGACGACTACGTGGTCAAACCGTTCGGCATGGCGGAGCTTCTGGCCCGCGCCCATTCGGCGATGCGGCGGCAGCTGCGCTCGGCGCGCGGCGAGCCGGTGGTCAAATTCGGCGCGCTGTCGATCGACTTCACGGCGCGCGCGGTGTTCGTCAACGAGCGCCGACTGACGCTGACGCCGAAGGAATACCGGCTGTTGCAGACGCTCGCCCAGCATTCCGGCAACGTCGTCACCCACCAATTCCTGCTGCGCGAGGTCTGGGGCGACGAGCACGTCGATGACACCCATTACCTGCGCATCTTCGTGCGCAAGCTGCGGCGCAAGATCGAAACCGACCCGACGCAGCCGCACATCCTGCTAACCGAGCTCGGGGTCGGCTACCGGCTGGTCTCTGCGGACGCTCCGGCAAGCCCCGATACGCGATCCCAAGCCACGGAACCTGCCCAGCCGGCATGAGCGAATTGGCTGTCGGCCGCACAGATTTGCCCCAATAGCCCTTCCAGAGCTCCTAAAGCGCCCTAAGTCATTCCTCTATCCAATTGAACCTACGGGTTTTTACCATCTTTTCAGAAAAACGGCGAAATCGCGGCGTTTCTAGGGCATAAAATTTTCCCGAATTGAACGTTTTTCTTTCAAACCAGTTACCGCCTCACAGCGACCAATGGGGCAAGCGGGAGGGAAGACCCGCCTAGAACACACCCATCGGACGGCGCCCACCGTCACACTGAAAAGCAGGGATGACAGCCATGATCTCCGGAAACCGCCTCGCCCGCAGCTTCGCGTTCGCGCTCGTCGCCGCTTCCGCCACGCTCGCCGCCTCCACCTCCAACGCCGCCGCCCCGCGCTATGACGGCCTGTGGAGCGTCTCGATCGTCACCGAAAAGGGCGATTGCGACCGCGGCTATCGTTATCCGATCCGCATCAGCCACGGCACGCTGGTCAATGGCGGCTCCGACCCGTTCACCATCTCGGGCCGCGTTGCCCCCTCCGGCGCCATCACCGTTATCGTCAGCCACGGCGACAAGAGCGCGACCGGCTCCGGCCGCCTCGCCGGAAACGAGGGTGAAGGCCACTGGTCGGGCGGCTCCTGCTCCGGCACCTGGAGCGCCGAGAAGCGCAGCTCCTAACTGATTTCCTAAGCCCCCCGACCTCCGGGTGGGTTTTCTAAAGGAGCGTTTCCTCCGTTTCGCTCCGTCGAGCATGATCCCGAAAAGTGGATACCGGTTTTCGGAAAAGATCATGCTCCTCCCACCAGCGATCAGGCCGTCCCCCTCGATCGCTTCGCAACAAAAAAGCCTCTCCCCCGTCCCGGGGAGAGGCCTTTTTGTTGCGCCCGCGGCAATAGCCCCTGACGCGTCAGGCCCGCGCCGGTCGCGGGCATCCATGCCTTAAAATATCGAGAACTCCGAAGACGTGGATGGCCGGGACAAGCCCGGCCATGACGAAGTGAGGGGCGCGATTCAATTTGATCGCAGGTTCAGTCAACTGCTTTCAGTAAACACTTATCCCTCGGCGGCGTCGTCATCGTCACCGGCGTCGGCCTCCTCGCCGGCCAGGATCTTTTCGGCGATCAGGCCGGCATTCTGCCGGACCGCGGCCTCGATCTTGCCGGCGATGTCGGGGTTGGTTTTCAGAAACACCTTGGCGTTCTCGCGGCCCTGCCCGATCCGCTGGCTGTCATAGGAGAACCAGGCGCCGGACTTCTCCACCACGCCGGCCTTGACGCCGAGATCGATCAGTTCGCCGGTCTTGGACACGCCCTCGCCGTACATGATGTCGAATTCGACCTGCTTGAAGGGCGGCGCGAGCTTGTTCTTGACCACCTTCACGCGGGTCTGGTTGCCGACCACTTCATCGCGATCCTTGATGGCGCCGATGCGCCGGATGTCGAGGCGCACCGAGGCATAGAATTTCAGCGCGTGCCCGCCGGTCGTGGTCTCGGGCGAGCCGTACATAACGCCGATCTTCATGCGGATCTGGTTGATGAAGATCACCATCGTATTGGAGCGGTTGATCGAGGCGGTGAGCTTGCGCAGCGCCTGGCTCATCAGCCGCGCCTGCAGGCCGGGCTGACTGTCGCCCATCTCGCCTTCGAGCTCGGCGCGCGGCACCAAAGCCGCCACCGAATCGATCACCAGCACATCGACCGCACCGGAGCGCACCAGCGTGTCGGCGATTTCCAGCGCCTGCTCGCCGGCGTCGGGCTGCGAGATCAGCAGATCATCGACATTGACCCCCAATTTGCGCGCATAAATCGGATCGAGGGCATGTTCGGCGTCGACGAAGGCGCAGATGCCGCCCTTCTTCTGCGCCTCGGCAAGCACATGCAAAGCCAGCGTGGTCTTGCCCGACGATTCGGGCCCGTAAATCTCCACCACCCGGCCGCGCGGCAGGCCGCCGATGCCGAGCGCGATATCGAGCCCGAGCGAGCCGGTAGACACGGTATCGATGTCCATCGCGGCCATGTTCTTGCCGAGCCGCATGATCGAGCCCTTGCCGAAATTGCGCTCGATCTGCGACAGCGCGGCATCAAGGGCCTTCGTTTTATCCATGGACGATCCTTCGACGAGACGAAGTGCTGCACTCATTGGTCGTGCTCCTTATGGCTGGGATTCGACAAGCCCACAACGGACTGCCCACAACGCACGCTGTCCCCTGCTTGCCGGCCCGCGGCGGTTTCCGTGTTGCGGTTCGGGTTTTGAGTCCCTGGCAATGGCGAAGGCAGCAATGTACACGATCTGTTCTATGTTCGCAATATGTTCTTTCGCTGGGTGCGCGGAATTATCCCTTGACGCCAAGTAAGGGTTGAATGATGTTTTCCTCCCATCATGGCAGAATGGTCACGCGCTATTCAATGCGCGGCATTCCATTCGAGTGTTGGGAGCCGGCCATGCCCGTTATCGCGGACGACTTTCTTGACTCGGTGATCTATCTCTATCGCTCGGAATTTGAGGCAAAAGAGGGAGAGAACGCGGGCGGCTCGGGGTTCCTTGTTAGCGTCCCGTCTCAAAATCCAAACCTTGGCCCAAACGGTGGTTATTTGTTTGCCGTAACAAATCGCCATGTAATTGATGAAGGGGCTACCGTAGCGCGTCTAAACACTGCTGACGGAGGTTTCGATGTATTTCCGTTTCCTAAGTCGCGCTGGGTTCCATCGGCCACAGACGATCTAGCGGTGTGCCCCATGCCCCTTATTGACGGGGCGCAATTTCGCTTCAAAGCAGTACCGACCAAACACTTTCTCAGAAAAGAGCATATTGCCGATTGGGGCATTGGTCCCGGCGACACCGCCTTTATGGTTGGCAGATTTATCAATCACGAAGGCATACAGCGAAATCAGCCCACGGTCCGTTTCGGGTCAATCGCTCAAATGCCCTGGGAGCCAATCCGGTACGAACTAGGCGGAAAGACACACGACCAAGAAAGCTTCTTGGTTGAGGTACGATCAATCGGTGGATACAGCGGGTCGCCTGTTTTCCTCTTTGTCGATCCGCTCTATCATCGCGACGAAAAGAAGAGCATTTCGCGAGATCGCAATACGTGGCTACTGGGAATTGATTGGGGACATATTCGCGATTGGGTCACGTTACATAGCCAAGATCGCAAACCAATGACGAACGCAGCGCAAGTCCCGCTGAATACGGGCGTTGCTGGCGTGATCCCAGCTTGGAAGCTTCTCGAATTACTGGAGATAGACTCCTTGAAAAAGGGCATGAAGCAAGCAGAGGACGATTTTATCGCGCGCCGCGCCGTTCCCGGCGCTGTTGCCGATTCCATCTCCCCTCCCGCCACCGACGAGAACCCCACTCACCGAGAGGATTTCAATTCTCTTGTAGGCGCGGCAGCGCGAAAGCGTGAACAAGAAGATTGAACATTGACCAGTGCGAATGCCGCATGTTGCGGCGGTAGCTGAACTCGCTAACGTATTTCCAAGCGTGCTTGCTCGAAATGTGAACGTGAGTGCCCTTTACTGCGCGCTTGAACAGCGACCAGTGGCTTTCGAGGCTGTTCACATGATGATCGTCGCGCACGTACTCTTTAGCTGAGTGATTTACCGCGCCGTGATCGTAGGCATGCTTTAGGCCACTATAGGCACGATGTTCGTCAGTGCTGATCGTGCTGCCTTCGGCCACGTTCTCGTTGATGATGCCTTCGACGGTGTAGATCGTTACGTCAGGGATAGGCGCGGCAAGAATCTTGCCGTCGCGCTGTAGCAGCCCCATGACGATCGTTTTGTTTGTGTTTCGGTTTTTATGTCCCTTAGCCACGCCACCAACCAGCGTTTCGTCAATCTCGACGTGGCCTCTGAGGCCGGGACCGCCACCAAAGTCGTGATCCGCGGCGGCCATCAGCTTGCGCAATTCGTGGCACATGCGCCAAGCGCATTTGTAAGTGACGCCTAATTGGCGTTCAATTTCCTTGGCTGCCACGCCGTGGCGCGTGCTGGTCATGAGGTACATCGCGAAAAACCACTTGGTGAGGTTTGTCCGCGACTTGTGAAATATCGTGCCGGCGGCCGGATAAACGTGATGGCCACACTCTTGGCAGGCGAAGGCCCGGCGCTTGGTCATTGGGTGAAACTTGGCGCGTTCGACGCCGCATCTGGGGCACGTGATTTCGGTCCCGCCGTAGTTGATTTCCATCAGCTTGGCGAGACACGCCGCATCGTTGGGATATTCCTCTTGAAACTGCTTAAAGGTGTATTTGGACATGGCCTGTCTCGGCGAAATTGATGGTGGGTCTGCGGAAGCTCAGAAGGAACTAATTTTTCTTTTTAAGCTCATCCAGCTTATCGAGCTTATCCAGCTCCCCGGCGGTGCTGAACCAAAGCCCAAGGTCTCCGGTGCGCTTGGATTCTCGGATGTCTATCGATGTCCCGCATTTAGGGCAGACGACTTCATTCGCATAAACAAGGCTTCCGAGGGACTTCTCGAAAGCATTGCCACACTGCGGGTTTTCGCATTGGAAAATATGAGGCGGATAGTCGAGATGGCTGGTGGGCATATTTCCCCTCCCTTGAGTTGTGGCGACACCATGTCAGGTGGATTACTTGCTGTCAAGGGATAATTCCGTGGGTGCGGTGCTGGCCCCTTTCCACGTCCCGTGGTCCCTTTTGAGGTATCGGTCCGGTCCCCTCTTGATTCAGTCATAACCATTGCGCATTGCTCCATAAGGACTGCTAATCTGCGGTTGCTGTATGTTACGCAGAATTTATCTACAATGGTGCCATGTTCATCGGCGTTGCGACGGTTCCAATATGCGCGGCGATTATGTTAGCTGCGGTCTCGATCGCCGTTAGCATCGCTTGGCATGGTCGCGGGCGATGGTATTAGGCCGCCTCGGTTGGCGGCCTCTTTCATTCTCGCATTACAAAATCGAACTCCAGATTGTCGCCCTCTTTCGGAAAAGCGACATTGAGCATCCGTTTGAAGTCGTCCCAGTTGCGAGCGACCGTCATCAATGCCGTAACAGCGTGCAGATGCTGGGCTAGGCAGGATCGCCTATGGCGGGCGTTAGCAGCTGCGGATAACGGCCCTTATTGAGTACTGGCCCCTTTCCATCGTCGCTGGTCGCTTTTGAAATTGGAGGCTGGTACCTTTTGAAAAAGCAATAGCGGTCACAATTGCTCAGACTCCCTTTTCCGACTGAAACAGCCTGCAAGCGAGGGGACGGAGAAGCAACATGGATCGCTTCGTTCGTACGCAAAACGTTGACCGCTACTGCAGGCTTCTAGACCGCGTGACCGAGGAATCGGAACGGTGGCAAATAATAAAGCTGCTCACCGAAGAGCGGCAGAAACAAAAAGAAGCTGGCGATCCGCTCAGGTATTAGCCGTCAGTGAGGCAGGTACTGGCCGGTTTCCCTTCCCGAGCCCGGTGGCCGGTTTTGAAGGCCGCGGTGGCCCGATTTTGCGAACTTACGTAAAATTACGGAGTTGATCGTGGTCGCCAGATTTGTATGAAGAATTTGCCTCTGTCACCTTGGCTTTTCCTTGCCGCCATGACCGCCACTTTCCTCTATCGTTGTCCCACCACCGGCTACCGAGTTCAGGGCTTCATCGCCGATAATCCGGCCGACAAGAACGGCCACGTCTACGAGGCGATGACCTGCATCGTCTGTAAACGCATCCATCTGGTCGATCCCAAGACTGGCAAAGTGGCGGCCGCTGACGGCAAATAGGGCGGTACTGGCCCCTTTCCATGTCCACGGGTCCCTTTTGAATTATCGGGCTGGTCCCTCTTGATTCGGTCACAACCAGTGCGCGTATTATTCCAAATGATTGCTAATTTGCGATTGCTGTAGGTTACGCGGAATTTATGTACAATGACGCCATGTTCGTCGGCGTTGCGGCGGCCTCAATATGCTCGGCGATTATGCTAGCTGCGTTCTCAATCGCGGTTGGCGTCGCTTGGCATGGTCACGGGCGATGGTATTAGGCCGCCTCAGGTGGCGACCTCTCGTTATGCGCGAAGTCAGCCCAGCCGATCCATACCCCTTTCCGACAATGCTGTTCCGTTTTGAAAACTGTGGACTGCTCTCTTTTGTCGCGTTCCATTTTTGGGACAAATCTCAATAATGGGAGCGCAGGTTGCGGGGGAAACGGGACATGCCTCGGTACTATTTCGTCGTTGAAATGCCCGATCACACCTATGACGATTCCGAGGGCGAGCAGCTTCCGAGCGACGCCGCCGCCAAAACCTATGGTGACCGCGTCGTCCGCGAACTGAAGGAGAGAGATTTTGAATCGGCCGGCGCTATTCTGCTTGTCAGGAATGAAGGCGGTCAGATCATCCAATCGATTCCGTTTTGAAGGTGCGGGCCGGTTTCCGGGCCTGTGGCCGGATCGAAAATGGTGGTGGCCGGCTTTGAAAGTGAGCGGTTTTAAACAGATTCCCCAGTGGCCATGACGGCAGAGTGTAAGGTTGATGTTGCGAGGTGTCGGGACACACGGGGAATGTGTCATGTCGAAAACCAACGAGTTCTGGAATTACGCCGAGGAAGCGACTCTGTGGGCCTGCCGCGCCACAAGCGAAGATGACAGACGGGCTCTCGTTGATCTCGCGCGGACTTGGACACAGGCCGCATTGGCGGAGCGACATGCTCGGATCGATGCGGATCATATGCCCAACCGCTGCATAAGGCCGCTTCAGGTGGTGGCCTCTGCGCGTGGAGCTTTTTGATTTGACGTTCGCCAGCGGCAGTTCGCGGCTGGGTGGGTAGCGAATGTCAAATCCGCTCCACTCGCGCGTCAGCTGAGGCGGCCTCCCCGGTCGAGTCCTGCGATGAGATTGACGATTGCCGTAGCCCTTCTCATTGGCTTCGTGCTCGCCATGGCGTTGGTGTTCGGCGGCAACATTCTTGGGATCAATCCATAAGGTGTCCGTAAACGACGCTTCCCATCCTCCGAGAAGACCCCGGGGAATTGCGCGCCCTTGCAGTTGTAACGGATGGCCGGTTTCGCCCGATGGGCCTTGCTCGGCGCCAAAGAAAAGTTCGCCCCGGTTCCGGGGGCGACGATTGGAACCGGGGCGAGTTTATCGGGGGCAGAACCCCACGATATGTTTCGTCCTACTCGCTTGGTAGACGGCTTGCACTGTGACAAATCACAGGCGGTCCTTTTGACCGGAACGGCGTTGCCGCAGCCGCGAACGAAAGGCGTGTCCGCGGTCATGACGCGCATCACAATGGACCGAGGACGCCCCAGCGGCGGTGGTTTCCGCGGGAGTCCGCCCTGGCCAGGCGCGGCCAGTCCCCGACAAGCGACCCGGGCCGCGTCACTTGGCCGCCCATCGCTTGGCCGCCCATCGCTTGGCCGCCCGTCGCTTGGCCGCCCGTCGCTTGGCCGCCCGTGACCCAGCCATGGCTTTGGTCGCTTTAACGGTGGCCACTGTTACGATCACCCGTTCCGCGACCAGACTGAAGACGACGGCCGGCCGCACGACCAGCGCATTGCTATGCGGCGTGAAGCGATGCAGGGCGCGCGACGGCGAAGCGCCTCGCGAGCGTCACTTCGGCGTGTGGCACAGTCAATGAAACTTCTGGCGCATCAATTGCCACAGCGCGCTGAAGCCCACGAGCGCGTAAGCTATGTGACTGTAGTGGCCGAAAATTGCATCGGCGGCGTTATAGCCCGACACCGCCAGCATCCCGACATTGAGCCCCGCCAGGATGAGCAGAACCAGCGTCGGAAAATCGACGAACCACATGCCGTCCCCTATGCCGCTGCGCGGTACTCTATTGAGCTTCGTCGGCTGCGCGAGCTTCCGAACCCTTTAGCTTTTAGCTTTTAGTTGCATATGCGGCAATTTGGGCAATCTGCATGAATGCAGTTGTTTCCGCCGTGCTACTGTTGCGCACCATGCACGACGTCCTGATCCGCGGCGGCATCCTGTACGACGGCGCCGGCAATCCCGGCGTGGCGGGCGATATCGCGATTGCGGGCGGCCGGATCGCCGCGATCGGCCGCGCCGCCGGCCCCGCGCAACGCGTGATCGACGCGGATGGGCTCGCCGTGGCGCCGGGCTTCATCGACATCAAGACGCATTCCGATTTCACGCTGCCGATCAATCCCAAGGCCGAGAGCAAGGTGCGCCAGGGCGTCACCACCGAGATTGTCGGCCATTGCGGCTTCTCGGTCGCGCCGGCGCTCTCCGGCAAAGTCGACCTGCTGAAAGATTATCTGAGCCCGAGCGCGCCGTGGCTGCCGTTTCGCGAAACGAGTTTCCCCGATTACCTCGACAGCTTTCCGCCGACCGCCGTCAATGCCGGCATGCTGGTCGGCCACAACACGCTGCGGCTGATGGTGATGGGCATGGCGGAGCGCGCGCCGACCGCGGCCGAACTCGATGCAATGATCGCGCTCCTGGAAGACGCGCTTGCGGCCGGTGCGCTCGGAATGTCGTCGGGCTTGTTCACGCCGCCAGGTTCATACGCGGCGGCCGCCGAGATAATCGCGTTCGGCCACGTTCTCAATCGCCACAACGCCGGATATTTCACCCACTTGCGCGATGAGTCGAACAAAGTGATCGAGGCGGTCGAAGAAGCCATCGCGATCGCCGCGGCCTGCGGCGTGCATGTCGAGATTGTGCATTTCAAATGTTCCGGAACCGACAACTGGGGCAAGGCGGCGGTCGCGCTCGGCATGATCGAGCAAGCGAAGGCGCGCGGCCTCGACGTCGACTGCGATGCTTATCCCTACGATGCCGGCTCAAATCCGCTGAAGAACCTGTTGCCGCCATGGGTGCAGGCCGGCGGCGTCGAGGCGATGCTGACCAGGCTTAACGACCGCAAAGCGCGCGACACCATTCGCGCCGACATCGCCCGCGACGGGCTCAACAATTGGGGCCGCATTCCATCCTGGGCGTGCGTGACGATCTCGATCTCCCCTCACCTGCCGCAACACGCCGGCAAGACAATTGCCGGGCTGGCGGCCGAGCGCGGCACCGATCCGGTCGATGCGCTCGCCGATTATCTGATCGAAGACCGCGGCGCGACACGCGTGCTGGTGACCTCGATTTCCGAGGACGACATCCGCACGCTGGTCGCCTCGCAACATGCACTGGTCGGCTCCGACGGCAATTGCGTCGCCCCTTACGGCACCGTCGGCCAAGGGCTGCCGCATCCGCGCTTCTACGGCACGTTCCCCCGCATCCTGTCGCGTTACGTGCGCGAGCAGCGGGCGCTGCCGCTTGAGCGCGCCATTCACAAGATGACCGGCGCAACCGCACGCGCGCTCAAGTTCAAGGACCGCGGGCTTTTGCGCGAAGGCTATCGTGCCGACATCGTCATGTTCGATCCGGACGATTTTGCCGACCGCGCCACCTATGCGCAGCCGCACCAGTTCCCAAGCGGGGAACGCACGAGCGTTCTGGTCAGCGGGACGCTCGTGGTCGAGAACGCGCGTCATACAGGCGCGCTGCCCGGCAAGGTCCTGCGACGTGACCCGAGTGGCGCGGTGGCTTGATCTGAAGAGGCAACTTTGCGCCGTTAACCGTTGGCCGGACCGCCAAAAAAAACGCCCGCAGGCTGATGCAGATCAATGCGCGACCAGCGCTTCGGCGCGAAACAGAGCGCATGGAAAGCGATCTTAATGCTATGGACGCCCCTGGCACGCCGCCGTGCCCAAGCTGCCGGCAACCGATGATCTTCAAGCGCGCCGTTCCGCGCTTTGCCGCGCTGCCGGAACTGCGCACCTATGAGTGCAAGGCCTGCGGCATCACCTTTACGGCCGCGATCGAGCCGGGTGAGCACGCCGACGTGGCCTGAATCGAGTGCACGAAACGCTGCGGCGTCGCGTAGCCGTACTCCGCTTGTGGCGCCCCTAAGCGAGATCGCCTCGTCGCCTAATCGCGGCGTTCGGCTTCCCAATGACCCGAGCAGCGCGCGGACGTTGACCGGCCGCTCCACAGACCTTCGCCGCTGTCCCCCGACAGCCGGCCGGTGCCGACGGCCTCCCGTTGGCCGGAGCGCACCACAACCCGCACCGCGCCGTTAGGGGCGACGCGGCCGGACACGTCGAAGGCCGGGTCATCATAAGTGATGCGTCCGTCGGTGATACGCAGTGCATAGCGGTAAGCGCGGTCGCAGGTGTCGCCGGCATCGGTAACGATCGACACGCTCCACTGCCCGTCGAATGGCGTGCGCGCCTGCGCAGACGGCGCCGCCCCAAGCCACAGCGGTGCCTGCAACGCTATCGCGGCGAACAGCAAAGTCAGTTTACGCATGGGATCGGCCCCCCGTTGCATGAGCCTGAAAATAGGAAGCCGGGGCCGGCGCCAAAAGGCCGCTCCGCCCTTACCCCTCGATGACGATTTTGGGCGCAGCGCGGCTTGCGCCGGCGATGCCGTCACGCACCCGCGCGGCGATGTCGCGATAGGTTTGCGCGTGCGGGCCGTCGGGATTGGCGGCAACCACCGGCAGGCCTGAATCCGACTTTTCACGAATTTCCATATCGAGCGGCACCTCGCCGAGAAACGGCACGCCGAGCCGCTCGGCCTCCGCGCGCGCGCCGCCATGGCCGAAAATATCCGAGCGTCCGCCGCAATGCGGGCAGAGGAAATAGCTCATGTTCTCGACGATGCCGAGCACCGGCACGTTGACCCGGCGGAACATGGCGATGCCGCGCCGCGCGTCGATCAAAGCGAGATCCTGCGGCGTCGAGACGATGACCGCGCCCTTCAATGGCACCTGCTGCGCCATGGTGAGCTGCGCATCGCCGGTGCCCGGCGGCATGTCCACCACCATCACGTCGAGGCGGCCCCACTCCACTTCGCGCAGCATCTGGGTGAGCGCCGACATCACCATCGGGCCGCGCCAGATCATCGGCGTCTCTTCCTCGATGAGGAAGCCGATCGACATCACCGGCATGCCGTGGCGCTCGATCGGTTTGAGCCGGGTGCCGCCGATGGTCTGCGGACGCTCGCGAATGGCGAGCAGCTTGGGCAGCGACGGACCGTAAATATCGGCATCGAGAATGCCGACTTTGAGTCCCAGATCGCGCAGGCCGAGCGCGAGATTGACCGCAGTGGTCGATTTGCCGACGCCGCCCTTGCCGGAGGCGACCGCAATGATGGCGCCGACGCCGGGAATGCCGGCCGGCGCCTGCGGGGCGCGGCCGCCGGGCCGCGGGCGCGCTGGCGCGGCTTGCCCTTGGGTTTGGGCTTGCGGACGGCGTGGCGCGGTGGCGCTCCCTGCTCCCGGTGCGCGTTCGCCGGTCAATGCGACGAGCGCGGAGGTGACGCCGGGGATCGCCCGTACGGTCTGCTCGGCGCGCCCGCGTATCGGCTCCCATTGCGGCACCGCGGCCGCGTCGACGGTGATGGAGAAAAACACCTTGCCGTCGGTGACGACGATGTCGGACAGCGTGCCGCTTTCCGGAAGCGGCTTGCCGTCGGGACCCGAAACCTTGCTAAGCGCCGAGCGGACATCGTCCTGAGAGACTGCCATGACGACCTACATAAGCCCGCTGCCGTGACGGTCAACGTGATCGCGCCGCGCGGTTCGGCCGAGATCGAACTATGGGGACCGGATTTGACCTATAGTCGGCCATTCAACCGGGATTGCAACAATGCTGGCTTACATATTCTGGCACCGGCCGTTCTCCCACGTCGACCGCGCACGCTACGAGGCGGCGATGCTGCGCTTCCAGGCCGCGCTCGCGGCTGCGAAGCCGCCAGGCTTCATCGCCGCCGTGTCGTTCCGGATCGAAGCGGTGCCGTGGCTCGGCGATCACGAAGGCTACGAAGACTGGTGCGTGCTGGAAGGTTCCTGGGCCATGGATCCGCTCAACGCGTTCGCGGTGGCGGGCGCGGTGCAGGCGCCGCACGACACCGTTGCCGCACAGATGGAGCAAGGCCACGGTGGCATTTATGCCCATGCCGGCGGCGAAACCCGGCCACCGGCGCAGTCCAGCGTTTATTGGCTGACGCGCCCGCGCGGCATCGACTGGAAAGCCGCGCTCGAACCGGTTCGCGCGCAGTGTCCGACAGCCAATATCTGGCGCCGGCAGATGGTCTTGGGGCCCGCCGCCGAGTTTGGCATTTCGGTCCCGGACGACACCGAAATCGTGGTCCCGTCAGGCTGGCAGGTGCGCCGGATACGGCGCGTGCGTCTGTCGCAATAGCCGCAGTTGACGCGCTGGCGCTGCCCGGGCCATGACCACTCACTCCGTCATCCTGAGGTGCGCGCCAAAGGCGCGCCTCCAAGGATGCCCGCTACGACGCTGAGGCCGTCGCCCTTCGAGGCTCGCTGCGCTCGCACCTCAGGGTGACGGATCAGAAGCAGCAATCGAATTTGGGAGGAAACCATGGCGAAGGTGGCGTTTGTCGGCTTGGGCGTGATGGGTTACCCGATGGCCGGACATCTGAAAAACAAGGGCGGCCACGACGTCACGGTCTACAACCGCACCGGCGCCAAGGCCGACAAATGGGTCGCCCAATACGGCGGCAAGAGCGCGCCGACGCCGAAGGCCGCCGCGACCGGCCAGGACTTCGTCATGGCCTGCGTCGGCAATGACAATGACCTGCGCGAAGTCATGCTCGGCGAGAACGGCATTTATGCCGGCGCCGGCAAGGGCTCGATCGTCGTCGATCACACCACCGCCTCGGCCGCAATCGCGCGCGAGCTGCACGCCGAAGCCAAAAAGCGCGGCTTCGATTTTGTCGACGCGCCGGTGTCGGGCGGCCAGGCCGGCGCCGAGAACGGCGTGCTCACCGTGATGTGCGGCGGCGACGAGGCGCCGTTCGCCAAGGCCGAAAAGGTGATCGCGGCCTACGCGCGCGCCTGCAATCTCCTCGGCAGCCCGGGCTCCGGCCAGCTTGCCAAGATGGTCAACCAGATCTGCATCGCCGGCATCGTGCAGGGTCTCGCCGAAGGATTGCATTTCGCGCAAAAGGCCAACCTCGACATCGAGAAGCTGATCGCGACCATTTCCAAGGGCGCGGCGCAGTCCTGGCAGATGGAGAACCGCTACAAGACCATGGCGGCGGGAAAATTCGATTTCGGCTTTGCGGTCGACTGGATGCGCAAGGATCTGAGCATCTGCCTTGATGAGGCGCGAAGGAACGGCGCGCATCTGCCGGTATCGGCGCTGGTCGATCAGTTCTATTCGGAAGTGCAGAAGATGGGCGGCAAGCGTTGGGACACATCAAGCCTGATCGCGCTGTTGCAGCGGTAGGCTCTTCAGCAACGCCTTCGGCGTGTCATGCTCCGCGAAGGCGGAGCATCCAGTAAAGGAGAACTTCAAGGCGGTGTAATCGCCTTGGACCCAGTGATTACTGGATCATCGGCTTACGCGGATGATGACAGTCACAACGGTACTCCGCCCCGAATGACGCTCCTCACGCCCTTCCGCTCGGCAGCGGCGAGCGGTCCGCAAGCTCCATCTCGCGATAGGCGAGCCGCTCGAACAGTTCGCCGCGCAGCGACCGGTGCGCCGGATCGTCAAACAGGTTGTCCATTTCGTCCGGATCGTTTTGCCGGTCGTAAAGCTCGCCATAAGCATCACCCGCCGCAATGGTCAGGCGATAGCGCTGTGTGATCAGCGAGCGCAGCCGCGGCGGCGCGGTAAAGCCCATGATGGCGCGCTGCTGGTCGTCTTCGATCACCATGGAGTCACGCGCGAGGGTTTCGCCGCCGATCGCCGGCAGCAGGCTCAGGCCCTGAATGCCGTTGTAGGGCTGGATGCGGGCGCGATCGAGAATGGTTGGCGCGATGTCGAGCGTGCCGCCCATGACGGCGCTGCGCCGCGCCGGCCGCGCGCCGGGCTCGGCCCAGATGAACGGCACGTGGGTGATGCCTTCGTAGTGGGCCGGGCCTTTCAACAGCAGCCTGTGATCGCCCAGGTAGTCGCCGTGATCGGTGGTGAAGATCACGACCGTATCGTCCGCCGCGCCCGATGCGGCGAGCGCAGCCAGCACACGGCCGATGGCGTCGTCGATCATGGCGATCATGCCGCAGGACAGCGCCATGGCCTCGCGCGACTCGCGTTCGTTGACCGCGAACGGCGCCTGCCCTGCCGTATCGGCCTTGCCTGCCTCGCGCTGCGCCAGCGCCCAGGCGACCGAGCGCGCCAGCGGCCGATTGCCGTGCTCGAAGCTCTTCGGCAGCGCCATGTCGCCTGGCCGGTACATCGACCAGTAGCGACCGGGCGGCGTGAACGGATGGTGCGGATCGGGAAACGACACCATCAGAAAGAATGGATCGTTGCGTTTGCCCTGCGTGTAGCCGTCAAGCCACTCGCAGGCTTTGTCGGCGATATAGCTCGTCGGATAAAGCTCTTCCGGAATCGGCGTGCGGATCGCTTGCGGGCAGACGTAGTCGTGCGCGAGTTGGTTCTTTGCGTCGCGCAGTGCGTCGGCATCGGGCCGCCGCGATTTCAGCCAGACGTAATAATGGCCGCCGACCTGATCGCCGTGACCGGTGCACAGATCGACATGGTCGAAGCCGTAGAATGGCAGCCGCATCGCGAAGTCGCGGCCTGACGACCAGCGCGCGGGGAATTCCTGATCGTAAGGTCCGTCACCGGCATTCGGCTTTTTGGCTTCGGCAAATTCGACGTCGAGCACGCGGTCGCCGTCACGCGCCGGCGCACGCTTCTGAATTGGCGGAAAGCCGGTGAAATTCTGCAAATGACTCTTGCCGACCAGCGCGGTCGCATAGCCGCCGGCACGCAGCGTGTCGACGAAGGTGTTGGAGGAAAGCGGCAGCGGCAGGCCGTTGCCACGCCCGCCATGGACCGACGGCATCCGCCCGGTCATTAAGGTCGCGCGGTTCGGCATGCACACCGGCGTCGCGACGTAGAAATTATCGAACCGCGTGCCGCGCGCCGCGATCGAATCGATGTGCGGCGTTTTCAGCAGCTGATGGCCATAGCAGGACAGATAGTCCACCCGGTGCTGGTCGGTGATGAAGAGCAGGAAATTGGGCTGGGACATTTTTTATCCGGAAATCGGCTCAGCCCGCATGGATGCCGGCCAATGCCATGAGGTCGTGCCATTTTTTGAGATCGGCTGCGATCTTTTGCGACAGCTCGGAACCGGGAATCCAGTTCGGCTCGAGCCCGACCGACAGCAGTTTTTGCTTCACTTCGGGGTCGTCATAAATCTTCTTCAGCTCGATCGCGAGCTTGTCGCGGATGGCGTCAGGCGTATGGGCTGGCGCCAAAACGCCGAACCAGTTGGTTATGACGAGGCCGGGATAAGCCGCCGAGAGCGGCGGCACTCCCGGCAATTGCGGCGACGGCTTCGAACCGGAGACCCCGAGGGCGTACACTTGGCCGGACTTGAGGAACGGCAGCGCCTGCGCGATCGGACCGCAGAACGCGGTCACGGTCCCGGCCAAAACGGCATTCATGGCAGCGGCGGCTGCCTTGTAAGGCACATGCGTCATCGTAATGCCGGCTTGGTGATTGATCATCTCGCTGCAGAAGTGGGCCGGTGATCCGATCCCCGCCGAAGCGAAGGTCAACGCTCCCGGCTTGGCTTTGGCGGCCGCGATCAATTCAGCCAAAGTCTTGATGCCGGTCGCGGCGTTGGTCACCAGCACATTGTTGGCTTCCATAACCGCAGCGATCGGAATCAGATCGCGCTGCGGATCGTAAGGCACCTTGAGCAGGTTGGGAGCCATGGTGATCGGCAGATCGACGGTGAACAGCAGCGTGTAGCCGTCCGGTTTCGCCTGAGCCACAGCTTGAGCGCCGATCGATCCAGTTGCGCCCGGGCGCGCGTCAACGACCGCAGGCTCATGCCAATCCTGCGATATGCGTTGCGCATAGAGCCGGGTCACCAGATCCGTCGGCCCCGCAGGGAACGGCAGGATGAAATGAATCGCGCGCGAGGGATACTCGTCCGCAAGCGCCCGCGAGCCAACTGATAGGGCGAAGCCCGTTGCGGCGCCGGCTGTTGCCACCGTGGAGAGGAATGCACGTTTCGTGAGCATGGGCTGCTTCCTTTTCGGTGTGTTCGTGCGGGCCATTCATTCGGGCTCATCGTTCACCGATTGCCAAAGTGCACCGCGGCAGAATAGCTGAACAGCTCTATTTTGCGATAGCGTAGTAGCCCTACGTCTATGCCATCCACCAAGCGCGATCTGCGGCAGATCGGCCGCCGCCTGGAGCACGCGGTAGGCGTGCGCCGCCTCGATCGCAGCCAGCGCGATGTCGAGCCGACGGCTGACGCCGTCGGCTTTCCGATTGTGCTCCCACGCCCACACCGGGAATTGGTCGCGTTACCGGTGAAGCCGAATGTTGCTCGCGAGCCGGTCGGCATTGTCACGCTCAAGAACCGCTCGCTCAGTCCTGCCGCGCAGGTGTTCATCAAACGCGTGCGCGAATTGACCAAACCGCTCGCGAAAGGCAAGTGATTGGATCAATCGGCCGGCTGGACGTGGGCGTCCTTGGCGAGCTGCATGGTCGCGGCGTAGTCGTCGTTGAAGAACTTGGTGAACTGCGCGACGCTCATCAGCACCGGTTCGACGCCGAGCTTCGCCAAGTGCTCCTTCACCGAGGCCACCTGCAGCGCCTTCTCGGTCGCGTCATGAATCTTATCGACGACGCTCGCCGGCGTTTTGGCCGGCGCCGAAAGGCCGACCCAGAAGGTTGACTCGGCGGCCGGATAGCCGGCCTCCGCCACCGTCGGCACGTCCGGCAACAGCGCTGAGCGTTTCGGCGTGCTCACCGCGAGCGCAGTGAGCTTGCCACTGTGCAGCACCGAGGCGGCCGCCGCGAGTGGAATGAAATAATAATCGATACGGCCGGCCATGACTTCGGTCAGCCCATTCTCGCGGAACGGGATATGGCGGACGTCGATCTTGGTGGCGAGACGAAAGCGCTCGCCGGCCATGTGCGACGTCGAGCCGACACCGGCCGAGGCGAAAGTCAAAGTGCCGGGCTTCGCCTTGGCGGCCGCGATCAGATCGCCGACCGTCTTGAAGCCGCTCTGCTTCGAGGCAACCAGCACGTTCGGCTGCTCACCGAACATCGCCACCGGAGTGAAATCGCGCAGCACGTCGTAGGGCAGCTTCGAGTGCAGCACCTTGCCGTTGGCCATCGACGACGAACTGGTAACCAGCGTGTAGCCGTCGGGATTGGCCTTGGCGACCATCTGAAAGCCGATAATGCCGCCGGCGCCTGCTTGCGGCTCGACGATCACCGATTGCCCGAGGATCTGCGAAATCTGGTCGACCACGACGCGCGCGGTGGTATCGGAGGCGCTGCCCGCCGGGAACGGGCTGATCAGCCGGATCGGCCGTGTCGGCCACGCCTGCGCGTGGACCGTGGCCGCCGTTACAACAAAAATCGCCGCCGCAATGGCAGCGTCGCGAACGCGAATGCACCTCATGGGTCGGTCCTCCCGGCAGCGCCGTTTCTTCCTCTCGCCGGCTGATGCCCGGCATTTCGGCGGCCATCTGAGCCAGAACCGGAGCTTTTTGCCAATAGGCGAAAGCGCGCAGCATTTGCTGCAGCCGCGGTATCAATGGTGTGCCTTCTTGTTGAGGCTGAGCGCTGCGCCATTTCTTCAATACAACCGCAAGCCAAGGTCAAACCGCCATGTCCATCAGACCCGTCAAACGCATCATCACGTCACAACCCACGACCGAGGGCGCCGGCGTCAAATTGCGCCGCGCCTTCGGCTTCGGCGAAACCGGCGAGTTCGATCCGTTTCTGCTGCTCGACGATTTCCGCAACGATCGTCCCGATGACTATCGGGCCGGCTTTCCCTGGCATCCGCATCGCGGCATCGAGACCATCACCTACGTGCTGGCTGGCAGCGTCGAGCACGGCGATAGCCTCGGCAACCGCGGCAACCTGCAGGCTGGCGACGTACAATGGATGACGGCGGGCCGCGGCATCCTGCATCAAGAGATGCCGCAGGGCGATGAGGCCGGCCGCATGCACGGCTTTCAGCTCTGGGCCAATCTACCGTCGTCGCTGAAGATGACCGCGCCGCGTTACCAGGACGTCAAAGGCGCCGACATTCCCGAACTGGTCGACGACGACGGCACGCGCGTGCGGGTCGTGTGCGGCGACTTTCACGGCCGACGCGGACCGATCGAGGGCGTAGCTGCGGACCCGCGCTATCTCGGTGTCACTGTCCCGGCGGGCAAGCGCAAAACACTTCGGGTCGAGCTGGAACGCCATGCTTTCGCCTACGTGTTCGAAGGCTCCGGCGATTTTCGCGCCGCCTCAAAGCCGTTCGGCGTGCTGACGGAAAAAACCGATGGCGCCGGCGAAACGCTGGTACGCGAGCAGACGGGAAATCGTTCGCTGGTGCTGTTCGACTCCGGCGACGAGATCACCGTTCAGGCCGGCGACCAGGGCATCCGCTTCCTTCTGGTTTCCGGCAAGCCGATCAAGGAGCCGGTCGCCTGGTACGGGCCGATTGTGATGAACAACAAGGCAGAACTGCAGCAAGCGTTCGACGAGCTGCGCGCCGGCACGTTCATCCGCTAATCCGTCCGGCGCACGCCGCGCCAGCAGGCGCTTCAATCCGAGATAAGGCGAAAAGTGCTCCGGCGTTTTCTGCCGGAGCACTCCGCCATGTGGCAAAAGATATGTGGCAAAATTTCTCGTAGAGACTAATCGCACACGCGGACGCGCGGACGGATCCACCGGTACCCGTTCCAGTAAGGGCGGCCCCAAGCCCAATGGCACGGCGGCCCATAGCCCGGCACCGGAATTGGCAGGAGGCCGCCGAAAAAGCCGTGGTGATGGTGGTGGTGGTGATGATGGTGGTGGTGATACTGGGCAAGCTGGACGGTAGCCGGTTGCTGCGCGCGCGCGGCATCATCGGCCTTTAGCAGCGCAACCGCGTTTGAAACCGGCTCAAGCAAATCCCGATAGCTCACCGCGGGGCTCGACTGGTTGGACTGAGGCTGTGTACTCGCGTGAGCCGCGCTCACCGTCGCGAGGGCGGCCACCGCCCCCAGTAAACCGGCTATTTTCTTATCCATATGAATTCTCCCAAGGTGGATCGGATTGCTCCCCCCGATGCCGCATAAAGATATGCCCGGCTCAATCGATGACCGAGATCGCCGCGTTTGGCACGGGCCGCCGTTTATGCAGAAGTTATGTCTTGTTTATGGCGAGACGAGATTTATGGTGACGCGCAACGATGGAACCTTCGGGGCGTTGTAAAATTGCAGGTCAGCCGAATAACCGGAAAAATATTGAGACATTGAGACGAGCGACATGCACGACGTCAAATACAGATTGGTCAATCCGGCCTTGGCGCCGCGCCGCACCAAGCTCGAAATGCCCGGTTGGGCGGGTCAGCCCAAGCCCCGCGCCGACGGGTCTCACGAATATGCCTGGCACTGCGCACCATTCACCGAAGGCGCGCAATACGGCATCGAGATTTTCTATCCGTACCAGAACGAGCTGCGCGTCTCGAAAAAGGACGGCCAATGGATTTTCGACGGCGATTTCGGCTCTGAGCCCGAGAGCGACCTGCAATGGCCCCCATTCCGCGGGTTCGGCAACGAGTATTACACCTACCAGCTGCTGCTCGATCTGAAAGTCGGCAAGGAATGGGCGGTGCGTACCGAGCCGCACCCGCGTTTCTATACGGATACCACCGGCACCGTCCCCATTGCGGTGCCCGCACTGCTGCGCACCGAGTGGTGGCCGATGATCTCCTTCGTGGTGTTCAAGGCGCCGATGGCGGGGCAGACACACATCTTCCGTCCCGGTGAGCCGATGCTGCAACTCCTCGTGCTGCCGGTCACGGCCGATTTCGTGTTGGCGCCGATGAACGAAGAAGAAGCGGCCGAACGCGAAATGCGCGGCCGGCGCATCCATGCCAGCCGGCCAACGCTCGCCGAGGATTCAACGTGGACGTCGGATACCGATACGGTGTTCGACGGCACCTATCGCCATCTGCTGCGCGCCGCGAAGGCCCGCGAGCGGGAGACCTAAGCGAAGGCGGGGACCGGACCATCGCCGCTCCCCGCCTCTATTCCCGAACCAGCACCATGACGCTCAATGATGGTGGTGATGATGGTGGTGGTGGTGATGATGATGCCCACGCAGCAGGCGGCGTAGCGGACGCGGCACCACGTGGTGGTGGTGATGATGGTGGTGGTGATGGTGGTAATACTGCGCCACCTGGAGACCATCGTCCTTGACGCTGTCTGCAGGAGTCTGGGCCAAGCGGGCGTCGTCCGCTTTCAGCGCCACGACTGCATTCGGAACCGGGTCGAGAAGGTCGCGATAACTTGCCGCAGGCGCGTTGCCTTCGGTCTGAACTGCTGCATTGGCGGCGGTTACGGTCGTCAGCGCGGCAGCAGCGCCAAGTAGACCGGCGATCCTCTTGTCCATGGTTCCTCCTTGTCGTCGCCCGCTTCGACAATCCGGCGCACGCCAGGAAGTTCCTCTTTATGACCACATTACGCCGACGCGCTCGGTCGCGCAGAGACCGCCTCGTGCCAGCGCCTGACGTGAACAAGCTCGTCGGGAACCGCGAGTTTGGAAACGCGCATGAAGTCGACCGCGATCTGCGCTGTGATGTCGGCAACGCTGTAGATCTTCCCGGCCACATAAGGCCGGTTTTTCAGTTCGTCGTCGAGGAAGCGCAAGAATTCCAACACGCGCGGCTTATTGGCCTCGCCCCACGCCGCGACCTGTGGATTGACCATCCGCTTCATCGCCGGATGCAGGTGCTGGAACACGCTCGCCACGGGAAACAAGAGATGCAGCTCCGCACGTCTGTTCCACATTTCGACCAGCGCGCTCTCCAACGCGCCGCGGCCAAACAGCGGCGGATCGGGATGCAGCACCTCGAAATAGCGGCAAATGGCGATCGATTCGGCGATCACCGTGCCATCGTCAAGTACCAGCGCCGGCACCCGCTGCATCGGATTGACCGCGGTATAGGCCGCCGAGCGCTGTTCCAATTTGCCCAGGTCGACCTGCTCGGTCGGAACCGTGATGCCTTTTTCGGCGAGAAAAATCCGCACGCGCCGAGGGTTCGGAGCCCGGCCGCCGTCATAAAGCTTCATCGCACTTCCCCCGTTTATCGCATTGAGGCCGCAAAACTTATCCGGCCCAGGGGCGATCGGCCAGCGGGCAGCACCCGCCCGGGCGGGAGGCGGGGCATGGTGAATAAATGATTGATACCTCGAAAACCGTGTGTGCCGTTAAGCCTGGTCTTAAGGAATTTGCGCGACTTTTGTCGCGAATTTTCAGAACCCGGACCGCAATGCCATCCACGACCAGCGAATCGCGCGATGCCGCTCTCCCGGCCGCATCCACCGCCCCTTCGCCGGCGCAACGGCGGCTCGCGTTCCAGCACGTGCGCGAGGCGCGCGACCGGCTGACGTCGACCAGCGGCACGCGGCCGGTATTCGACTACGAATTGTTGCGCCAATTTACGCAGAACCGGGTATCGGCGTCGCCCGTGATGCTGCTGCTGATCGTCAGCATCGGCCTGTTCTCGATCTTGTGGACCGGGGCACTGACCTCCGGCGTGTGGACCGGCGGCGCACTCGCCATCCATCTCATTATCGTTCACGCCTGTCGGCAGTTCCTCGCCGAAACACCTGGCACGGTCAATTTGCGCGCCTGGCGGATGCGCTTCCTGTTGCTCGACCTGTTCTTCGGCGTGGCCTGGACCTTCATCCTCATTGATCCGATCGGCATGGACGAGCAGGCCGGCATGTTCATGCTGTTCGTCATGCTGCTTGTCGTCGCGATCTCCAGCATGCTGGCTTCGAGCTTGCCGATTGCGGTGCTCGCGCTGACGCTGCCGGTCACCATCGCGATCGCCGTCGATTTCCTGCTCAAAGGAACGCTGCACAACTATATTCTTGCCGCCATGGCGCTTGCCGCCGAGGGCTATTTCTCGCTGCTCGCCTATCGGCTGTATTCGACGACGCTGACGACACTCGAAATGCGGGCCGAGAAGGAGTTGCTGATCGGCGAACTCGAACAGTCGAAATCCATTTCCGACGAGGCGCGTCGGCGAGCCGAGGCCGCCAATATCGCAAAATCGCGTTTCCTGGCGCAGATGAGCCACGAGTTACGCACGCCGCTCAACGCCATTCTCGGCTTCTCCGAGGTGATGAAGGCCGAGATTTTCGGACAGCACGCAGTGCCGGTCTACAAGGATTATGCTGGCGACATCCATAGTTCCGGCGTGCATCTCCTCAACCTCATCAACGAAATCCTCGATTTGTCGCGCATCGAGGCCGGACGCTACGAGCTCAACGAGGAGGCGGTCTCGCTCGCGCGCGTGGTCGAGGATTGCCACCATCTTTTGAAGCTGCGTGCCGGCAACCGCGGCATCACCCTTCACGAGATGTTCGAGCCCGACATGCCGCGACTTTGGGCCGACGAGCGCGCGGCACGCCAGATTTGCCTCAACCTCCTCTCCAACGCGATCAAGTTCACGCCGCAAGGCGGCGAAATCTGGCTCAAAGTGGGTTGGACCGCCTCCGGCGGTCAGTACATGAGCGTCAAGGACACGGGTCCCGGCATCCCCGAAGATGAAATCCCGATCGTGCTGGCCTCGTTCGGCCAAGGCTCGAACTCGATCAAATCGGCCGAACAAGGCGCAGGTCTGGGCCTGCCGATCGCCAAGAACCTGATCGACCTTCACGGCGGCACGTTCGCACTCAAGTCCAAGCTGCGCATCGGCACCGAGGTGATCGTCACCTTCCCGCCCGAGCGCGTAATGTCCGCGCTCGCGCCGATCGCGCAAAGCGCTCCGCCCTTGCAGCCGCGGTCTCCCGAAATGTCCTCATCCGATGACGGCCTCGGCCGCCCCCGGCGGTCGGCAGCCGGCGCAGGCGGCTAGCGTCATCATGGACGGAAGGCTATTGCTTCGGCCGCGCCGCTACGGCTCTATGATTCACGCCGGAATCGGGGAGCGGCGACGGGACGGTCGCGCCGGAGGCGGCGCCAGGGGATGAATCGAACGTGCGTCAGCGCCTGTTGCTGCTTCTGCTGCTTGGCCTGTTCATCGCGATCCTGATCGTCATCGCGAACCAGGGAACGATAGCGCCTGGGCGGCTTTCGCCCGAGGATTTCTCTTCGCTGGCCTATAAGATCGGCATCCTGGTCTTCGTCGCCGGGACGGTGCTGACGCTGTTCCGCGAGCGGTTCGCCCAGGCGGTGACCATGGCGATGATGTGGGTCATCGTCGGCATGCTGCTCGTGGTCGGCTACTCCTACCGGTTCGAGCTGCACCAGATCGCCGATCGGGTGCTGGCCGATCTCATTCCCGGCCGCGTCATCTCGCAAGGCCGCACCGTCGCGGTGGCGCGCACCAATGGCGGCGACTTTGCCATCAATGCGCAGATCAACGGCGCACGCGTCGCCATGATGCTCGATACCGGCGCGAGTTCGGTCGTGCTGACCCGCGAGGACGCCAAGGCCGCCGGTCTGCCGATCGAGGTACTCGACTACTCGGTCAATATCGACACCGCCAACGGCCGCGCCCGCGCTGCGCCGGTGACGCTCGAACGCGTGGCGGTCGGCAGCTTGGTCGAGCATTCCGTTGATGCATTGGTCGCGCCGCCAGGACAGTTGAAAACGAGCCTGCTCGGCATGAGCTTCTTGAACCGGCTGCAGAGCTGGGAAGTGCGCGGCGATCGCCTGCTGCTGCACGGTTATCCATAGAGCCCGGCCGGCTAAAGCAGGCTGATCAGAAAGCGCAGCGACACCGCAAGAATGAACAGCGCAAACGCAATCTCCAGCGTTCGCCGCGACAGCCGGTGCGCCAGCCGCGCGCCATAAGGCGCGACGAGGCTTGAAACCGGCGCCATCACCACGACGCCGATCAGCGACACGAAGCCGAGCGAAAGCGGCGGCAGTTCCGCCTGATGCGGCAGTCCGGCGAGGATATAGCCGATCGTGCCGGCGATGGTGATCGGCACGCCGAGCCCGGCCGAAGTCGCGACCGCCTGGTGGATCGACTTGCCATAGAGCGTCAGTACGATGTTGGACAGCGAGCCGCCGCTGATCCCCATCAGCGAGCCGGCGAGCCCAATGCCGAAACCGTACCCGGTCATCGGCAGCGGACCCGGCAGCTCGGTCCCGATATTCCAGCGATCGCCGGCGAACATGAATTTGGCGGCGATGAACAGCGCAATCACCACGAAAGCGATCTTGAACACCACCTCCGGTGCGAAGGCGGCGATGGCCGAGCCACAGGCAACGCCGAGCACCGCCGGGATAGTCCACAGGCGGATGACGCCCGGCACGATCAGCCCTTTGGCGCGATGGGTGAGATAGGAACGGATCGCCGTCGGCACGATGATGGCGATCGAGGTGCCGATGCAAAGCTGCATGTGCACGTCCTCGGACACACCGAGTATACGAAACACTTCGTAGAGCACCGGCACGATCACGGCGCCGCCACCGATGCCGAACAGCCCGGCGAGCAGACCCGTGACCAGACCGCCTATCACAATGGCGACGGCAAGCCAGAGAAGTTCGTGGACCCCGACACCGAACAGCATGTTGACAGCTCACTCCGCCGTGCGGGTGCAACAGCAAGGCCCGAACCTGACGGTTGATCACGCTGCGATGTGCGCCAATTCGGCCATGGTGTCCATTGCGCTTTCGCGGACCAGCGCCAGCGCCGCGGTGAGCACCTCGACACCGGCGTGCGGATTCCCTCCGGCCGTAGCGAGCGCGCGGCGGAACGCGCGTGCGCCGGGCACGGCGCGGAACAGGCCGTGCAGGTGCCGCGTCATGGCATGCAGGTGCGTCCCCGCTGCGAGCTCGCGTGTGATGTAGGGCGCGAGCGCGGCTATGGCCTGGTGAGCGGAGACGAAACGGGCTTCTTCACCAAACAGCCGCGGATCGACGGCGAGCAGTCGCCATGGTTCCTGGTAGGCGGCACGCCCGAGCATCACGCCGTCGACGTGCGCGAGGTGAGCGAGCGCATTCTCGATGCCGGCGACGCCGCCATTGATCACGACCGGCAGGCGCGGATGCGCCGCCTTGAGCCGATAGACTCGCGCGTAATCGAGCGGCGGGATTTCACGGTTCTCCTTCGGTGACAGCCCTTTGAGCCAGGCCTTGCGGGCATGCACGATGAGCGCATCAGCCCCTGCCCGCTCAGCCGCGCTGGCCAGCGTCTCCAGCGCCACTTCCGGATCCTGGTCATCGACGCCGATGCGGCACTTGACCGTGACCGGAATCGCCACCGCGGCCTTCATCGCCGCGACGCATTCGCCAACCAAAACGGGCTCGACCATAAGGCAAGCGCCGAAGCGGCCGTCCTGCACACGGTCGGACGGACATCCGACATTCAGATTGATCTCGTCGAAGCCGACGTCGGCGCCGATGGCGGCGCAGGTTGCGAGCGCGCGCGGATCGGATCCACCGAGCTGCAGCGCCAATGGATGTTCGGCCGGGTCGTAGCGCAGCAACCGCGACCGATCGCCGTACAGAATCGCGCCGGTCGTCAGCATCTCGGTATAAAGCCGCGCCCGCCGCGTCAGCAGCCGATGGAAGTAGCGGCAATGGCGGTCGGTCCACTCCATCATCGGAGCGACGCAGAAGCGCCAAGGGCTGATGTTCGAAGCGCTCATCGTTCCAGGATTCATTGTTGCAGCTTCGGCGGATGACAACACGTCACGACGTTCTTTGCTTCTCGCTCGGCGCGGACGCGCCCGTTGTACTCATCCCTGCCGTCAGTGAAAACCCTCGCGAGCGGCCGTTATAAATCCTCCATATATGATACCACATGTATATAACCGCCGCTCTCACGTATCCATTGCGTATATTTTATCGCGATTTAATGTATTCGACCTACGGTTTTACGGTACGGCCTCTAGGTTTTCCGAATTCGCCCTCGTTATTACTGCAAAATTCTGCTTCGAGCGCCTCGATAGTCGTTATCGCTGGGCTTGGCAGTCTTAACGGAGGAATAAACATGAAAAACCGTGCCGCCTTCGGCCTTGGCGCGCTTGTCCTCGGCATCGCGCTCGCTTCCGCGCCGGCGTTTGCGCAGGACGTCGGGCACAATCCGCTCCAGATCACGCTCGCCGCGCATCACCATCATCACTCCATGCATCATGTCGTGAACGGGCCGCAGATGCCGCCGCAGCCGCAGCCCTGCATCCACGTCCAGACGTCGTGCATGTAAGCCTATAAGATCCAGAATGAAGGCGGACCGGCCGACTCGCCGGCAGCAGAGGCTGCCGGATGGGTTGACCGGTCCAACGTTTTAGCGGCTCGGCGCCAAGCTTTTCTTTGACAGCGTGCGCCGATTTTACCCAAGCTGACGCGACGCCGATGCGCCATTGCTGCGCACAGACGATTCGAGCCGCGTCGCAAACGCCATTCATTCATCGAGCAGCCTCGCGCCGATTCTGACCGGGACGCCCCGGTACCTCACGCTCTACGCGTAGGGCGAACGCAATGCTCGTCCGCATTTGCCGTATGAAGCACGCCTTCCGGCGCTTCGGCGCGGCGGCTATGGTTGGCGCGAGCGCCCATCCGCAAAAGCAAAATCATTCGGGAGGATTGCAGATGAAACGAGGATTAATGTTCTGCGTGCTGGCGGCGGCCTTGATCGCGTCCGGCGCCGCTCACAGCCAGCAAGCCGCGGGCAGCTATCCGCAGCGGCAGGTCCGCATTGTGGTGCCCTATCCGCCCGGCGGCCCGACTGACCTCATCGGCCGCATCTTGGCGCAAAAACTCAGCGCGCGGCTCGGACAATCGTTTTTCGTCGAGAATGTCAACGGCGCGAGCGGCGCGGTCGGCGCCGGTCAAGTCGGGCATTCGGCGCCCGACGGATACAATCTGCTGATCGTGACCAACGACTTCGCCGTCTCGTCGGTGACGAACCGGAATCTGCCCTACGACCCCGTCAAAGACTTCTCACCTGTCACCATGATCTCCTCGTCGCCTTCGGTGGTGGCGGTAAATCCTTCGGTGCCGGCGAAAACCATGAAAGAGCTGGTGGCACTCGTTAAAGCCGCGCCGCAAAAATATAACTACGCGGCCATGGGCATCGGCTACGGGCAGCTTTCCTCCGAGCGCCTGTTCAAGCTCGGGCTGAAGCTGGATACCCTGCCACGCGTGCCTTTCAATGGCGCTGCACCCGCGATCAATGCCACGCTCGCCGGCGACACGCCGATCCTCATTATGGGACTGCCGCCGGTCGCGCCCTATCTCAATTCCGGCAAACTAAGGGCGCTTGCGGTCACCAGCGCGAAGCGCAGCCCGGCCTATCCGGACATTCCCACACTCGACGAGGCCGGAATCCCGGGTATGGCCACGGAGCTTGTGATCGGCATGGTGGCGCCGGCCAAGACGCCGGCACCGGTCATCGCCCTGCTGCAAAAGGAAGTTGCAGCGATCCTCACACAGCCCGACGTCAAGGCGACACTCGCCAAGTTCAGCTTCCAGCCGGTCGGCAGCACGTCGGAGGAGTTCGCGAGTCAGATCAAAAACGATATTGTGACCTGGAAGAAGGTCATGAAGGACGCGAATATCCCGGTCAATTGAGGCGGTGGCCCTGTTTCTTCCGGCCTCGCTTTGACCTAAGGGGGCCGCGTTGCGGCCGGATAAATGAACGACAAGGAACGAGCCGCGCTCGGGTCGATTGCCGCATCGGCGGCGCTGACGGCAGCGAAGGCGATCGTCGGCCTGCTGACGGGATCACTCGCGATCCTGTCGGAGGCCGGCCATTCGCTGCTTGATCTCGCCGCGACCGTGCTGACCTATTTCGCCGTCCGCGTCTCCGGCAAACCGGCCGACGCCGAGCACCAGTATGGGCACGGCAAGGTGGAGAGCGTCACCGCGCTGGCTGAGACAGCGCTCCTGTTTTTGCTCTCGGGCGTGGTCATCTGGGAGGCGGTGCAGCGGCTTGGCGGCACGCAAGCCCATCCGGTCAAAGCGACGGCGGCGGCCTTCGCCATCATTGTCGGCTCGATCGTCGTCGACTTTTTCCGCGCCCGAACGCTGCACCGCGTTGCGCAACGGACCTTGAGCGAAGCGCTCGATGCCGACGCGCTGCATTTTTCCTCCGACATGTGGTCCTCGATTGCGGTCCTGATCGGGCTCGGCGGCGTCGCGCTCGGCTACCCGTTGTCCGATGCCATCGCGGCGCTGGTGGTGGCGGTGTTCATCTGCATCGCCGGGTGGCGGCTCGGCCGTCGCACGATTGATACGCTGACCGACACGGCGCCGGCCGGCGTCAGCGACCAAGTCGCCGCGATCGCGCGCAAGATGCCCGGCGTGGTCGCCGTCGAGCGGGTGCGCGCGCGGCCGGCGGGCGCCGTGCTGTTCGTCGATCTCGGCGTTGGCGTCAGCCGCACGTTGCCGCTCGACCGCGTCTCCGCCATCAAGGACCGGCTCGCCGCCGCCATCCGCGCCGCGCTGCCGCAGGCCGAACTGACGATCACCACCGAACCGCGGGCGCTCGATGACGAAACGGTGCGCGAACGCGTCATGATGATCGCGCGCAATCGAGGCCTCGCCATCCATCATGTCGCCGTGCAGACAATTGCCGGACAGCTTTCAGTGTCGCTCGACCTCGAAGTCGAGGGAACGCTGGCGCTCGCCGCCGCGCACGATGTCGCGAGCGGCCTCGAACAGGCGGTGCGCGACCAACTTGGCCCCGATGTCGAGGTGGAGACCCACATCGAGCCACTGCCGGCCGACGTGCTCGCCGGGCGCGACGCAACGGCTGAACGCGTCGCCGAAGTTCGTGCGGTGCTTAACGCACAAGCTGCCGGCATTGCCGGCCTCCACGAGATCCACGACGTGCGCGTGCGTGAGACCGCCGAGGGCGAGATCGTCAACTTCCATTGCCAAGTCGACCCGGCGCTCTCGGTGCACGCGGTACACGATCTGGTCGATGCCGTCGAAGGCGGCCTGCGCCGGCACTTCCCCACCATCGCCCGCGTCATCGGCCACGCCGAACCGCGGCGGTAACGCTGGGCCCAGGCTAGACGCCGCCGCAGCTGGCGGTGATGGTTCCTGCCGATTACCTGCCCGATTGCGCGGCGCGCAAACCGGACTACAACTGCGTCATGCGCACCGAAGAACCCCACCCCATCCGCCTCCAGGATTATCGCCCGCCCGACTGGCTGATCGAGACCGTCGATCTCGATGTCTCGCTACACCCGAGCGCGGCGCGCGTGCGGGCCAAGCTGAAGCTCAAACCCAACGCGGCGGGCGCACCGGCGCCGCTGGTGCTCGACGGCGATGAGCTGCGGCTCACCTCGCTTTCCCTCGACGGCAAATCGCTGCCGGCGGAAAACTATGTTGCCACAGCGGACCGGTTGACTATCGCGCAGCCGCCGAACCGGCCGTTCGAACTCGAGATCGAGACTGTCATCGATCCGGCGGGCAATACGCAGCTTATGGGGCTCTACCGCGCCGGCGACACCTATTGCACGCAGTGCGAGGCGGAAGGGTTCCGCCGCATCACCTATTTCCTCGACCGGCCCGACGTGATGGCGGTCTACACCACGCGCATCGAGGCCGACAAAGATGAAGCTCCGGTGCTGCTCGCCAACGGCAATCTGGTCTCGCACGGCGACATCGCCGGCACCAACCGGCATTTCGCCATCTGGCACGACCCGTTCAAGAAGCCGAGCTATCTGTTTGCACTGGTCGGCGGCAAGCTCGCCTGCGTCGCCGACAGCTTCACCACCATGTCCGGCCGCAACGTCAAGCTCGCGATCTATGTCGAACCCGGCAAGGAAGACCGCTGCGACTACGCCATGGACAGCCTCAAGCGCGCCATGCGCTGGGACGAACAGGCGTTCGGCCGTGAATACGATCTCGATATTTTCATGATCGTCGCCGTCTCCGCCTTCAATATGGGCGCGATGGAAAACAAGGGACTCAACGTCTTCAACGACAAATACGTGCTGGCGTCACCCGCGACCGCAACCGACACCGATTTCGCCGGCATCGAGGCGGTGATCGCGCACGAGTATTTCCACAACTGGACCGGCGACCGCATCACCTGCCGCGATTGGTTCCAGCTCTGCCTGAAGGAAGGGCTCACGGTTTTCCGCGACCAGGAATTCACATCGGATCAGCGATCACGCCCGGTCGAGCGCATCGGCGACGTGCGCTCGTTGCGCTCGCATCAGTTCGTCGAGGATGCCGGTCCCCTCGCCCACCCGGTGCGGCCCGAGCTCTACCACGAGATCAACAATTTCTACACGTCGACCGTCTACGACAAGGGCGCCGAAGTGGTGCGCATGATCAAGACGCTGCTCGGCGCCGACGTGTTCCGCAAAGGCATGGATCTTTACTTCACGCGCCACGACGGCGAGGCCGCCACTATCGAACAATTCGTGCAGTGTTTCGCCGACGTGAGCGGACGCGATTTCTCGCAGTTCATGCGCTGGTATTCGCAGGCCGGCACGCCGGAGGTCGTGGTCACTCCGCACTACGATGCGCGCGCCAAGACTTACCGGCTCGACATCGCCCAGACAGTTCCGCCGACACCGGGCCAGCCGCACAAGGACCCGATGGTCATTCCGCTGACCATTGGGCTGGTCGGCAAAGACGGCACTGACCTGCCGCTGGCGCTCGACGCACGGCCGATCCCTCGCGGCGTGATCGAGCTGACGCGGCCGAGCCAGACGTTTGTGCTTACCGGAGTCGCCGAGCGTCCGATTCCGTCGCTCAATCGCGGCTTTTCTGCGCCGATCAAATTGTCGCTGCCGATCGAGCGGGACGATCTGCGCTTTCTCGCCGCCCACGACCGCGATCCGTTCAATCGGTGGCAGGCGGTGCAAACGCTGGCGATGTCGCTGCTCAACGCCAACGTCGCGGCACTGCGCGCCGGTGCGCCGGTAC